>X340_Western_Lowland_Gorilla__coassemble_209_pt1 | contig 8082 bp, 6 predicted proteins | sample X340_Western_Lowland_Gorilla__metabat2_low_PE_002 | metagenome-assembled genome bin X340_Western_Lowland_Gorilla | reverse complement strand
CCCTCATTGCGGCGGCGCTGCTGCTCTGTGCCTGCACGCGCGCATCGGAGAGCACCGTGCGCGCGCCGGATGCCGGCGCACCGCTGACGCTGTGCCTCGGCGCCGGCCCCGCGACGCTCGACCCCGCGCGTACGGAAAACGGCATCGGCGCGACGTATGTGGTCAACCTCTTCGCCGGCCTGACCGGCTACCGCGCCGGCGGCGACGGGGCGGCCGAGCTCACGCCCGAGCTGTGCGCGGCCCTGCCGGAGCCGGAGGCCCTGCCGGACGGGCGCGTGCGGTATGTGTTCACGCTGCGTGACGGCCTCACGTGGTCGGACGGTGCGCCGCTCACGGCGGCGGACTTCGTCTATGCGTGGAACCGGGCGAGCACGCTGGGTGACGCGGCGGCGCCGTATCTCTTTGCCTGCATCGACGGCTACGGCACCGGCCGGCTGAACGTCACGGCATCGCCCGACGGACGCACGCTCACCGTCGTGCTCGCGGAGGCCATGCCAACGTTTTTGCAGCTGTGCGCCCAGCCGGCGTATGCGCCGGTGCCCTCCGGCGCGGCGGACGCCACGAGTTGGACGGCCGACGGCGCGGCCTTTGCCGCCAGCGGGCCGTACACGGTCGCCGAGTGGACGACCGAGGGCCTCACGTATACGAAAAATCCCGCCTATTGGGATGCGGATAATGTCGCGGCCGAGACGGTGCGCTTCGTCTTTCAGAGCGATCCCAATGTCGCGGAATCTGCCTTCCTCGCGCGGGAGTATGCGCTCAGCTGGCCGGTGCCGGACGCCGCGCTCGACGATCTGCGCGCAAATCACGCGCCCGAGCTGCGCACCGTCAGCCAGCTCGGCACGTACAGCCTCTGCTTTTCCATGAGCGACCCGGCGCTGAGCGTTTTCTCGCAGACGGAGCGCGCGCAGATCCGCACGGCGCTCGCACTGCTCATCGATCGGGATGCGCTCTGCGCCAACATCACCCCCGGCGCGCAGCAGAGCGCGAACGCGCCCATCCCGCCCGGCATCTCGGACGCCGACGGCAGCGCCTTTACTTCGCACAACGGCTTAGACGGCAAGGGCGGTGGCTATTACGGCAGCGATCACGAGGCCAACTGCAAGCAGGCCATTGCGCTCCTGCGGCAGGCGGCGGAGTCGTCCGGCCGGTTCACGGTCAACGCGCAGGGGGTGTGTGCCGGGTTCCCGGAGCTGACGTACCTGACGTCCGACGCGGCGGGCCACGTCGCCATCGCGGACGATCTGCAGGCGCTCTACGGCCGCTACGGCATCACGCTCACGGTCACGGCGCAGGACATGGACACCTTCCTCGCCAGCCGCGCCGCCGGGGGATACTCGATTACGCGCTGCAGCTTCAGCGCCGATATCGATGACCCCATGCCGTTTCTCTCCCTCTGGGCGAGCGGCGCGGGCAGCAACTGCGTCGCCCTCGGCCGCGGCGCGCATGCGGACTACGCGGGCTACACCGTCACGCTCGACGGCCGCACGCGCGACAACTGCACCTGGGCGGAGTCGTATGACGCGCTGCTCTACCGCATCCAGAGCAGCGGCGACACGGCCGAGCGCTATTCGCTCATGCACCAGGCCGAGACGCTGCTCATGCAGACGGGCGCCGTCTGTCCGCTCTACTGGTACACGGACACCTACCTGTGCAACACGCACGTGCAGGGCCTGCTGTCCGGCCCGCTCGGCGCGCAGTACCTGATGGGCGCGCAGGTGGAAAAGTGAATGAAAAAAACAGCCTCGCTGCCGTTTTTCCGGCAGCGAGGCTGTTATCATATGAAATATCACAGGAACACAAAAAACAGCATCACGATCAGGTACGCGAACGCGAGCGTCATCGGCGCGAGCGCGAGCACGGCGGTCAGCCGCCAGTCGTCCGCGTCCTCCACGACCGTGCCCTCGTAGACCGGCTCCCGCGCTCCGGCGAGCGTGCCGTGCAGGTAGCTGCGGTAGAGCTTCAGAAACTGCTTGCCGTCGCGGCGGCCAATGCTGTAGGATGCCTGCTCCGGCGTGCGGGGCTGCAGGGCGTGGTGTGTGCGCATCCGATGTTCCTCCTCATGCACCTCGAAAGGTGTCGAATCTTTCACAATGCTATTATACGCACCCGGGCGCCGCGCGTCAACCGGGTAAGTTTTCCGGTGCGGCGGTCTCGGGCACGTGCGTCGCGTCGGGCAACGGCTCCGGCGTGACCTCTGGGGTGGGTTCCGGTTCCGGCGCCGGCGGCGGGGGCAGGATGATCTGCGGCGGGGTGTTCGGTGTGGGTGTTGGCGTAGGGGCCACGGTCTGCACCGGCGTGGGCGCCGGGGCGAGGCGCTTGCGCGGGATGCTGCCGACTGCGAGCCACAGCGCCGCGATGACGGCGGCGAGCACGGCCAGCACGACGGCCACGGTCAGGATGATCTCGCGCCGGCGCGCGTGCGCGTGCTTCCTGCGCTGGGATTCCTGCTCGGCGATCCGCGCGGCCGGCACCTCGAACCGCCGCGTCTGCGACAGCTCCTCGGCCGGCGACTGCGGCAGGGGGACGGCCGTCTCGGCATCGAGCGCCGTGATCTCGATGAGCACGAGTGTGATGTTGTCGCCCGGTCCGGCCGCGAGCGCCTGCGCCATGAGCGACTGCCCCAGCTCCGGCAGCGGCAGGTCGGCACTCAGTGCCGCTTGCAGCTGCGTGTCGCTGAGCTTGCCGGTCAGTCCGTCGGTGCACAGCAGCAGCCGGTCGCCGACTGCGAGCGACACGCTGGCCGCAAAATACGGCATGAGCCGCTGGCGCGCGCCCAGCATGCCCAGATACTGCGTGAGTACGTGCTTGTCCGGATGGTCGGCTGCATCGGGGGGTGCACCGGCGTCGAGCTGCTCCTGATATTTGGTGTGGTCGCGCGAGATGCGCTGCAGTGCGCCGCCGCGCTGCAGATAGATGCGGCTGTCACCGACGTTGCAGCAGTAGGCACGGTTGCCGGTCAGGTGCACGGTCGCAGCGGTCGAGCCGCTGATCTGGCCGCTGGCCGCGATCATATCGCACACGGCAACGTTTGCCCGGCGGAAGAAATCGAGTGCGTCAAACGGCTCGTCGCTGCTGCACTGGTGCAGCGTCTGCGCGCACAAAAGGGCCGCCTGCTCGCCGTTGGCCTCGCCGCCCATGCCGTCGAACACGCCGTAGATCAGCCGCTTGCTCTCCTGCTCGGCGGCCGCCTCGGCCACGGGGATGGCGGGGTCGCGCTTGAACGTGCCGTTGCAGTAGTAGTTATCCTCATCGTTGTCCCGGCCGGAGCCAATGTTCGTCTGCGCGTAACACAGCGCCCGCATCGCGCATCCCTCCCATGCGGATAGTTTCTGTTGCTATCGTACCGTTCGGCGGCCGGTTTGTCAACGTGCTGTCGGCCGGCGCGCGGAAAAAATCTCACCCAAAACCGCCGCCGTGGGGATTCCATCGGCGGCGGTTTTGTGCTATGCTGGTCAAAAAGAGCGCCGCCGTGTGTCCGGCGGCGATGGGGGAACGGATATGAACGAACGATTGGATGCGGCGCTCGAGCAGCTGCCGTTCTGGCCGAACCTGACCGAGCCGCAGCGCGAGCTTGCGCGGCGCGGTGCGCGCCTGGCGCAGTATGACCGCGGGGCGCTCGTGCACGGGTGCGACGGGCAGTGCCTCGGCATGATCCGGGTGCAGACCGGCCGTCTGCGTGCGTGCATGCTCTCGGACGACGGGCGCGAGATCACGCTCTACCGCCTCACGGACGGGGATGCCTGCGTGCTGGCGGCGGCGTGCGTCATCCGGCAGATCACGTTCGAGGTGCAGCTCGTGGCCGATGCGCCGACGGAGCTGCTCATCCTCGGCGCGCACGTGTTCCAGCAGCTCACGGCGGAGAATATCCACGTCGAGTGCTGCATGTACCGCCTTGCGACCGAGCGCTTTTCCGATGTCATGTGGGCGATGCAGCAGCTGCTGTTCACGAGCTTTGACAAGCGCCTCGCGCAGTATCTCTGGGACGAATCCGACCACGCCCGCGCGCCCGTGCGCGCCACGCACGAGCAGATCGCGCGCGACACCGGCGCCGTGCGCGAGACCGTCACGCGCATGCTGCGTCACTTTGCCGACGACGGCATCGTCTCGCTCGGCCGCGGCACGGTCACGGTCACGGACGCCGAAAAGCTGCGCCGTCTCGCCGGAATGTGACTTTGCCACAGAACGCGGGTGTAAAATCTGTTAAAATCAGCACATACTAACACAGACGACAACTCCGGAAAGGAAGATTACAATGATCACACTGACGAAAGAAAACTTTGCGCAGGAGGTCCTGCAGTCCGATAAGCCCGTGCTCGTGGATTTCTGGGCGACGTGGTGCGGCCCCTGCCGCATGATGGCCCCCGTGATCGAGGAGCTCGACGCCGAGCACCCGGAATACAAGTTTGGCAAGGTCAACGTGGACGAGCAGCCGGAGCTCGCGGGCGAGTACCGCATCATGAGCATTCCGACGCTGATGGTGTTCCGCGGCGGCCAGGCCGCGGCCGTGAAAGTCGGCGTGACGCCGAAGGAAGAACTGCTGAAGCTCCTCGGCTGAGCCGGGGAAAGAGAAGGAGGAGACAAGTATGCACTGCACTGTGAAAATGACCGAGGATCTGTATTGGGTCGGCGCGTCTGACCGCCGTCTGGCCCTGTTTGAGAGCGTGTACCCCATCCCGCGCGGCGTGTCGTACAACGCCTATGTCCTGCTCGACGAAAAGACCGTCCTGCTCGACACGGTGGATCAGTCCGTTGCCGGTCAGTTTTTTGAAAACCTTGCCCATGTCCTCGGCGGCCGCCCGCTGGACTACATCGTCGTGCACCATATGGAGCCTGACCACGCCAAGACGCTCGAGGAGACCGTGCGCCGCTACCCCGAGGCGAAGATCATCTGCAACGCGAAGATCCGCGACATGATCCGCAACTATTTTACCTTCGACATTGACGCCCGCGCCATCCTCATGGCCGAGGGCGATACATACTGCTTCGGCAAGCACACGTTTGCCTATGTCATGGCGCCGATGGTCCATTGGCCGGAGGTCATGGTCAGCTTTGATACCACGACCGGCACGCTCTTTTCCGCCGATGCCTTCGGCACGTTCGGTGCGCTCAATGGCAATCTCTATGCCGGTGAGTACGACTTTGAGCACGACTGGCTGCCCGACGCCCGCCGCTACTATACAAACATCGTCGGCAAGTACGGCACGCAGGTGCAGGCCCTGCTCAAGAAGGCCGCCACGCTCGACATCCGCATGATCTGCCCGCTGCACGGCCCGGTCTGGCGCAAGAACATCGGCTGGTTCGTGGATAAGTACAGCAAGTGGAGCTCCTACACGCCCGAGCAGGAGGGCAGCGTGCTCATCGCCTACTCCTCCGTCTACGGCCACACGGAAAACGCTGCGCAGGTGCTCGCGACCATGCTTGCAGAGCGCGGCGTGCGCAACATCGCCATGTACGACGTCTCCGTCACGCACCCGAGCTATGTCGTGGCCGAGGCCTTCCGCTGCAGCCACCTCGTGTTCGCGTCCACGACGTACAACGCCGGCATCTTCTGCAATATGGAGACGGCGCTGCTCGACATCGCGGCACACAACCTCCAGAACCGCACCATCGCCCTGATCGAAAACGGCTCCTGGGCACCGACGGCCGGCAAGCTCATGCGCGGCATCCTCTCCAGGCTCAAGAACGTGAACATCCTCAACGAGACGCTTACCATCAAATCCTCGCTCAAGGACGACCAGCTCGGTGCACTCGCCGAGATCGCAGACGCGCTCGTGGCCTCCATGCCGAAGCCGCGCCCGATCGTCAACGAAGGCAAGCAGAACCCCGCCGCGCTCTTCAAGTTCCAGTACGGCCTGTTCGCGCTCTCCGCCCGCGAAGGGGATAAGGACAACGCCTGCGTCATCAACACCGCCATCCAGATGGCCAACAAGCCCGAGCGCATTTCCATCTCGGTCATCAAGGCCAACTACACCTGCGGCATGATCGAGCGCACCGGTGTGTTCAACCTCTCGCTGCTGACGAGGGAAGTGCCGTTTGCCTTCTTCCAGCACTTCGGCTTCCAGTCCGGCGCGGATGTGGACAAGTTCGCGGATTGGACGGACTGCGCCCGCAGCGACAACGGCCTGTATTACATCAACCGCTATACGAACGCCATGTTCTCCTGCCGCGTCGTGGAGAGCTACGACCAGGGCAGCCACCGGCTCTTCATCGCTGAGATCACGGAGTCCAAGCTCTTCAGCAACGACGAGACCGTGACCTATGACTATTACCGCAGCCACATCAAGCCCGCGCCGCCGAAGCTCGCCCCCGCCGAGAAGGCGACCTGGGTCTGCTCCGTGTGCGGCTACGTGTACGAGGGCGAGACGCTCCCGGCCGATTTCATCTGCCCGCTGTGCAAGCACCCGGCGTCCGACTTCGTCAAGCACGAGGCCAAGCCCGCGGAAAAGCGCGTCGGCTTCGTCTGCACCGTTTGCGGCTACGTGTATGAGGGTGCGGACATGCCGGACGACTTTGTCTGCCCGCTGTGCCACCACCCGAAGTCCGATTTCAAACCGCTCGAGTAAGATTCTCCGGATAGAGAAAAATGCCCCGCCGCAGATTTCTGCGGCGGGGCATTGTATGTTTCTGTTATTTCGGCAGCACGCGCAGCCAGTTGTCGGAAAAGAGATCCTGCAGCAGCGCACTGTCATAGCCGCGGGCGGCGAGCGCGGCGTAGAGCCGCGGATAGTCCTGCACGCCGGTGATGCCGCCGCCGAGCGTGTCGCACCCGTCGAAGTCGCCGCCGAGCGCGAGCGTTTTGTCGCCGCCGAGGTCGAGCAGGTGCTCGACATGGCGCACGACGGCGTCCATGCCGTCGCCGCCGAGAAAGTCCGTGTAGAGGTTCAGACCGACCACGCCGCCGCTGTCGCGGATGGCGCAGAAGAGGTCGTCCGGGAGGTTTCTCGTGTGCGCGCATACGGTGCGGCTGTTCGCGTGCGAGGCGATCACCGGGCCGAGCCCGAGCCGCACCACGTCCCACGCAGCCGCCTCCGACAGGTGCGACACGTCCGGCAGCATCCGGTGCGCGTACAGTGCGCGCACAAAGGCGCGCCCCTGCGCCGTGAGCCCCTGCATTGGCGCGTCGCAGTGCGAGCCCGCGAGGGCGTTCGCGTGGTTCCACGTCAGCGTCACGTACACGCACTCCCACGCCGCCGCGTCGTCCAGCCGTCCGGGGTCACAGTTGAGCAGCTCCGCGCCCTCGATGCCGAGCAGCGCGGCCGTTTTCCCGGCGGCCCAGGCGGCGCGCACGTCCCGCGCCGTGCGGCAGCGGCGGACGAGATCGGCATTGCGTGCGCATTCGCGCTCGAGCAGCGCGTGCTGCCGCTGTGCGGCGGTATAGAGCGGCTCGTTGGCCGCTGCGCTGTCGGCAAACACGGCGAAGATCTGCGCGTGCTGCCCGAGGGCTGCGCAGCGCGCGAGATCGACGTGGCCGGTGTTTTGCCGCAGCCCCTCGCCGGTGACCATGCAGCGCGCGAGCGTGTCGCAGTGGCCGTCAAAGCAGCGCATCACGCGTCCTCCCGCCGCGTCACGGCCTCGAGATAGTCATAGTATGGCAGCAGGAAGCTGAACCCGCGCACGAGCGCTTCCGCCAGCGCGGGGGAGAAGAGCAGGTCGTCGTGTTCGCGCACGCACGAGAGGTCGAGCACGCGCTTATTGTACCACGGACGCAGCAGCGCGCCGGGGTCGCCCTTCGCGCGGGCATAGTCCTGCCCCGTGAGCACGAAGGTGTCCTGCGCGTTCAGTTGCTCTGCCAGCGCCGTCAGCGGCAGGGGATCGGCGTCGATCGCGCGGCGGAAGCACGCCATCGTGTTCGCCTTCGCCCAGTAAAAGCCCATGCCGTAGCTGTAGTTGTGCGGCGTGATCTCAAAATAAAACGCCGGGATCTCCGGCCCGCGGCTGCTGTCGCACCGCAGTGTGAACCAGAGGTTCTCCTTATACGGCCCGTTGCCGTGCAGCCGCCGCGCGTCGCGGTAGATGCGCGCTACGTGCAGGTACCACTTCCGGTCGGGGTACGCCTGCTCGAGCGCCGCCGTCACGTCC
>X340_Western_Lowland_Gorilla__coassemble_206_pt1 | contig 8248 bp, 6 predicted proteins | sample X340_Western_Lowland_Gorilla__metabat2_low_PE_002 | metagenome-assembled genome bin X340_Western_Lowland_Gorilla | reverse complement strand
ACGCGCGCCGAGCACCTGCGCGCGACCGTGGCGCAGTGCTGCGCGCAGACCGTGGACGCGGTGTTCGCCGCGCTGCGCGGGGAGGGCTGACCCATGCCGAACACCCTCACCGGAGCGCCCGCCGCCGCCGCGATCTATGCGCAGGTGCGTGAGCATGCCGCCGCGCTCGATGTGCCCCCCTGCCTCGCCGCCGTGTCCGTCGGCGCGCAGCCGGACGACCGGGCCTATCTGCACAGCATCGCGCTCTCGGCGGAGAGCTGCGGCGTTGCCGTGCGCCACGTGCCGCTGCCGGCGGACTGCGCGCCCGATACCCTGACCGACACCCTGCGCGCCCTGAGCGCGGACGGCGCGGTGCACGGCGTGCTGCTGCTGCGGCCGCTGCCGGAGGCGCTGCGCGCGCAGGAGATTCTCGACACGCTCGACGCGCGCAAGGACGTGGACGGCATGACGACCCGCTCGCTCGGCGCGCTCGTGACCGGGGCGGCGGGCTTCGCCCCCTGCACGGCCGAGGCGTGTATGACTCTGCTGCGCGCGCACGGCATCGACCCCGCGGGCAAACGCGTGACCGTCGTTGGCCGGAGCCTAGTGATCGGCCGGCCGGCCGCGCTGCTGCTCACGCGCGCGGACGCGACCGTGACGCTCTGCCACCGGAAAACGCCCGATCTCGCCGCCCGCTGCCGGGATGCGGACATTCTCCTCGCCGCGGCGGGCGCGCCGGGGCTCATCACGACTGACTTTGTGCGCCCGGGGCAGATCGTGCTCGACGCGGGCGCGACCGCGCTGCCGGACGGCACGCTGCGCGGCGACGTGGCGCCAGAGGCTGCTTCCATCGCCGTCTGCACGCCCGTGCCCGGCGGCATCGGCAGCGTGACGACCGCGCTGCTGCTGCGCCACACCGTGCAGGCTGCCGAAAATTTGCGCCATTTTTAAGCAAATATTCACAAACTGTTGTTCCTTTCCGCCGCGCGAGACGCTATAATATTGGGTATTATCATTTTGGAGGCAGACCTTTGGCCAATCTGATCGAAAAAATCAAAGATAAGCGCGCGCCCGCGCCCGAGACGCCGGAGCGGCGGGACGTGCCCATCGTGCACCCCGACCCGCAGCAGGGCCTGACGAGCGCGCAGGTGCGTGAGCGCGCGGACGCCGGCTGGACGAACGCGCCCGTTGACCCGCCGGGCAAGACCGTCAAGCAGATCGTCCTGAGCAACATCTTTACCTATTTTAATATGCTGTTTTTCCTGCTGGCGCTGTGCGTGATCGCGGTGCAGCAGTGGCTGAACCTGACGTTCATGGGCGTCATCATCGTCAACACCGCCATCGGCATCATTCAGGAGATCCGCTCGAAGAAAACGCTCGATAAGCTCAACATCCTTGCCTCACCCAAGGCCGTCGCCGTGCGCGACGGCAGGCGCGTGACCATCGACACCGCGCAGCTCGTGCGCGACGACATCGTCATCTTCGCCGCCGGCAACCAGATCTATGCCGACGCCGTCGTCGCGGCCGACAGCTGCTACGTCAACGAGGCGCTCATCACGGGCGAATCGGATGAAATTAAGAAAAACCCCGGCGACAAGCTCCTGTCGGGCAGCTTCGTCGTCAGCGGCATGTGCCGCGCGCAGCTGACGGACGTCGGCGCGGACTCCTACGTCTCGCGCCTGACGCAGGAGGCCAAGCGCGCCAAGAAGCCGCAGCAGTCGGAGATGATGCGCTCGCTGCAGAACCTCGTCAAGTGGATCGGCATCCTCGTCATCCCGCTCGGCGTGGTGATGTTCGTCAAGGAATATGTGTGGCTCGGCCGCGTGGTGCCCATCGCCGTGACGAGCACGGTCGGCTCCATCATCGGCATGATCCCCGAGGGGCTGTATCTGCTGACAAGCCTTGCACTCGTGGCCGGCGTCGTACGTCTGGCCCAGCGCAAGACCCTCGTGCACGAGCTCGGCTGCATTGAGACGCTCGCGCGCGTGGACACGCTGTGCGTGGACAAGACCGGCACCGTGACGGAAAACAAGATGATCGTCGAGGACGTCTGCCCCCTGTGCGACGACCGCTTCACGCTCGAGGACATCCGCATGATCATGTCCGACTACGTCTACGCCATGCAGGCCGACAACGACACGATGGCCGCTCTGCGGCGCTATTTCACGGGCGAAAAGACGCAGGACGCGACGGCGACGCTGCCGTTCTCATCGGCGAAGAAATACGGCGGCGTGTCGTTCCACGCCGAGGAGACGTATCTGCTCGGCGCGCCGGACGTGCTGCTCGCCGGGCGGGAAAACCCGTATCAGGAGCAGATCGAGGGCTACTCCGCCAAGGGCTGCCGCGTGCTGCTGCTTGGCATGTATGACGGCGCGCTCTCGGACGAGACACTGAGCGCCGGCCTGCTGCCCATCGCGCTGATCCTGCTCTCGAACAAGATCCGCGCCGAGGCGCCGGAGACGTTCGGCTACTTTGCCAGCCAGGGCGTGGCCGTGAAGGTCATCTCCGGCGACAATGCGCGCACGGTGTCCGAGGTGGCCAAGCGCGCCGGCATCGAAAACGCCGACCGCTTCGTCGATGCGCGCACGCTCACGACCGAGGAGGCCATCCGCGACGCGGCGGGCAAATACACGGTCTTCGGCCGCGTGACCCCCGCGCAGAAGCGCAGCCTCGTGCAGGCGCTCAAGGCCGACGGCCACACCGTGGCCATGACGGGCGACGGCGTCAACGACGTGCTCGCGCTCAAGGAGGCCGACTGCTCCATCGCCATGGCCTCGGGCAGCGACGTGGCGTGCCAGGTGTCGCACATCGTGCTGCTCGACTCCAACTTTGCCTCCATGCCGTCGGTCGTGGCGGAGGGCCGCCGCGTCATCAACAACATCGAGCGCAGCGCGTCGCTGTATCTGGTCAAGAACATTTTCTCGTTCTGCCTCGCGTTTTTCACGCTCTTTGCCACGCTGCCGTATCCGTTCAGCCCCGCGCAGCTCACGCTCGTGAGCGCCGTGACCATCGGCATCCCGTCGTTCATCCTCGCCATGGAGCCGAACGAGAGCCTCGTCAAGGGGAAGTTTTTGCGCAACGTGCTCTTCCGCGCGCTGCCCGCCGCGATGACGGATCTGGCGATGGTCGTGGGCATCCTGCTGTTTTATATCGCCTTCCAGCTCGACGACACGGCCATGATCACGATCTGCACCGGCGTCATGGGCATCGTGGGCCTCATGATGGTGCACCGCACGTGCCAGCCGTACAACACCATCCGCAAGGTGATGATCGTCGTGCTCGCCGTGCTGTTCGTGATCGCGTATTTCGGCTTCCCGACGCTCTTCAGCCTGCAGAAGCTGAATCTGCAGAGCGCGCTCATCCTCACCGTGTTCGGCCTGCTGTCGTGGCCGGTGATGAAGGCGTTCTGCCGCCTGAACGACCGCATGCGCGCCAGGTTCGAGGCGTGGCGCGCGGCCAAGACCGCGAAGGCCGCGGAAGGGCTGCATAGCACAAGTAAAAGAAACTCCGCCCCGCATCGAAACGATGCGGGGCGGAGTTTTTCGTGTCCGATCCCTTGTGGGGCAAGCGGTCGTGCGATGCCTTCTCCTTGAGGAGAAGGTGGCAAGCTCTGCTTGCCGGATGAGGTGGAAATGTCACGGTTTTTGCCAGCGGCACCGGAAATGCGCCGCGTATCCAACGTCCACCTCATCCGTCGCGGCGTACTGCCGCGCCACCTTCCCCTCAAAGGGGAAGGCTTGAAAAGCCCCCCCTCGGGCTCCCCCGTGGCGCAAAGGCTTTATGAGAAGCAGGACCGATGCGTGCCGTTGAAAAGCCTGCGTCCTCCAGCGGCTCAGGGGGCGTCGCGCCGGAACGCACCGTCGGCATACGCATACACTGCGCAGCCGAGCGCGTCCGCGTCGGCCGCGTCGTGCGTGGCGAGCACGAGGGTCTTGGTCTTAGCCGCGTCCGCGATCAGCGCGGTGACGCGCGCGCGCAGCGCCGCATCCAGCCCGCGAAACGGCTCGTCGAGCAGCAGCTCCGGCGCGTCATACGCCAGCGCCCGCGCGATGGCCACGCGCTGCTGCATGCCGCCGGAGAGCGCCGCGGGGTACTGATCGCACGCCGCACCCAGCTCCAGCCGCTCCAGCCACGCCAGCGCCTGCGGCATGGTCTGCGCCCGGTCGGAGAGCACGGCGTTGACGTTTTCCGCCGCCGTGCGCCACGGCAGCAGCCGCGGCTCCTGAAAGACGCAGGCCATGCGCCCGGGCGCCACGCGCACGGTGCCGGAGTCCGGAGCCTGCAGCCCGGCGAGCACGCGCAGCAGCGTCGTCTTGCCGCAGCCGGACGGGCCCATGAGCGCGATGTGCCCGCCGTCGGGCACAGTGAGGGTCACCTGCTGCAGGACGGCGCGGCCGTCATACGTCACGGTGAGGTCACGCGCCTCGATCATGCGCCGCCGCCTCCTTTCCCGCGCGGGGTGAGCGCGCGCAGCACCAGCCGCTCGAGCCCGACGCTGAGCAGGATGACCGCCAGCGTCCAGGCGAAGAGGTCGGTGGTCTGCAGATAGAGTTTCGATTCATAGATCATGCGGCCGATGGCGCTGTGCGGCACGGTGAGCACCTCGGCGGCGATGCCGGCCTTCCAGCCGAAGCCGAGGCCGGAGCGCAGCGCGGCCAGAAAGTGCGGCCGCACGCCCGGCACATAGATCCGCCGCAGGACGCGCCCGCGCGGCCAGCCGTACACCCGCGCGAGCTCGAGCAGCGCGGGGTCGGCCGAGCGGATGCCGGTGCAGACATTGCTCCACACGACGGGCAGCACCATGAGCAGCGCGATGAATACCGGCAGCCAGTCGCGCGCGATCCAGATGAGCGCGAGCACGACAAACGACGCCACCGGCGTGGACTTGACGACCGTCATGAGCGGGCGCAGCAGCGCATCGGCCGTTTTCGACGCCGTGCAGGCGACGGCCGTCGCCACGCCGAGCACGACCGCCCCCAGCACACCGAGCAGCACCCGGCCGATGGACACGGCCGTGATGCGCCAGAACGCCCCGGTCGCGGCCAGCTCGCACAGTCTGCGCACGACGACCCACGGCGCGGGCAGCAGCAGCTCCCGGTGCACGAGCAGCGCCAGCGCCGCCCACACCGCCAGCCAGAACGCGAGCGTCAGCGCGCCGCGGGCAAAGCGCTTCATTTCAGCACGCAGTAGAAGTCATCGCCCGGCACTTTGCCGCCGATGCTCTGCGGGGCGACGGTGCTCAGCGCCGTGAGAAACTCCGTCAGCGGCGCCTGCATGTCCGCGCCGGACACGAAGCAGACGTTGCAGTTCGGGATGGCCTTGGCGGCCACGGCGGCCTTGGCGAAGATGCCGGCCTCTTCGATCATCTGGCCGGCCTGGTCGGGCTCTGCCGTCAGGTACTCGATGGACGCCTTGTATTCATCGAGGAAGGCCTTGACCTCGTTCGGGTGCTCGTCTGCAAACGCCTTGCGCACGACGACGCAGCCCTGCACGAGGCTGCCGGCCGGGGCGACCTTGTCCCACTCGGCGGTCAGGTCGAGCGCGACGGTGAGGTCCGGGTTGGCCGCGCGGGCGATGGTGACCATCGGCTCCGGCAGCACGGCGATGTGCACCTCGCCGGAGGCGAGCGCCGTGTTCAGCTCCGCCGGCTGGGCATAGGTGTTGTCGATGGTGATGTCCGTGCCGGCGGTCAGGCCGTTTTTCTCGCACAGGTACTGGAAGATGAACGTCGGGTTCTGCACGGGGACATAGACGTTCTTGCCGCGCAGGTCGGCAAAGGACGTGATGGATTCCGTGCCGTCGGTCACGACGTACAGCACGCCGCGCGTGTTGAGCGCGAGCACCTGCACGGCGCCGTCGGTCTTGTTGTAGAGCGCGGCGGCGGCGTTCGTCGGCAGGGCGGCGATGTCGGCCGTGCCGTTGACGAGCGCGGCGGTGGCGTTGCTCGGGTCGGTCTCAACGGTGAAGCTGTAGTTGAGCGCGGCGGTGCCGGCCTTGCTGTCGGCCATGAGCTTGGCCATACCGAAGCCGGTCGTGCCATTGAGCGAGACGACGTTGACGGTCAGGTCCTTGTCGACGGCGGCGGTGTCGTCCTTCTGACCGCAGGCGGCGAGGGCGAGCACCATCAGGACGGCCAGCAGCAGGGCCGTGAGCTTGCGCAGATGTTTCATAGCAGATCTCTCCTTTTCATGATTGCCGCCCGCAGGGAGAGACAAAAAATGCCATGCCCGGAAGGCATGGCGGTGCAGCAGTGCACGCACGCAGCCTTCCACCTCATGGGCGATTCGGTGTCAGATTCGGTGCGGGATCGGCGGCGGCCGGGCCGGAAGCACAGCTTGCGGCGCGGGCGCATAGTTTGCTGCAATTATGCCATGCGAAGGCCGCCGTGTCAAGCATTTGCGGCGGTTTTCCCAAAGATGCACAGTGGTTGAAAAGTGGAACATATTGTGAAAGATTCTCGCAGTTTGTCGTTATCAAAACGACGGGTCTGGGCATTGAAAAATTTTCATAGATATTGTATGATAGGGAGCAGGGAATCCTGCATCCGGCCGGAATAGGAGCCGGCCAGTGCAAATTTGTTGGAAAGGGAATCGAAATTATGGAACAAATCGATTACAAGTTCATCGACCAGGTCCTCGCAGATCACGCCTGCGACGCCTCGCAGATCATTGCGATCATGCAGGACGTGCAGGGGAAATACCGTTATCTGCCGAAAGACGCGCTGCGCTACATCGCGGACAAGGTGGGCATCAGCGAGTCGAAGATCTACGGCGTGGCGACGTTCTATGAGAACTTCTCGCTCGACGTGAAGGGCAAGTACGTGCTCAAGGTCTGCCGCGGCACGGCGTGCCACGTGCGCAAGTCCGGCAACGTCCTGCAGGCCCTCTATGACGCCACCGGCCTGAGCGAGAGCAAGCCGACCTCGGACGACGGCCTGTTCACCATCGAGATCGTGTCGTGCCTCGGCGCGTGCGGTCTGAGCCCGGTCGTCATGGTCAACGACACGGTGCACCCGGCCATGACCCCCGACAAGGCCGTGGATCTCATCGAGGAGCTGCGTGCAAAGGAGGGTGCGTAATGCGTCAGAGAATCGAATCCTTGGAGCAGTTCCGCGCCCTGCAGGCCGACTACATGGCCGCGCGCGACGCGGAAAAGCGCAAGATCCTTGTCTGCTGCGGCACGGGCTGTGTCGCCGGCGGCAACCTCAACGTCTATCATGAGCTCAAAAAGCGCATGGACGAGCTGGGCATCCCGTGCGAGGTGTCCCTGACCGAGCACCATAGCGATGCCATCGGCCTGAAAAAGTCCGGCTGCCACGGCTTTTGCGAGATGGGCCCGCTGGTCCGCATCGAGCCGGAGGGCTGGCTGTACACGAAGTGCCAGGTCAGCGACGTGGAGGAGATCATCCAGAAGACCATCCTCGGCGGCGAGTTCATCGAGCGTCTGGGCTACCACCAGAACGGCGAGCTGTATGAGCGTCAGGAAGACATCCCGTTTTACAAAAAGCAGACCCGCCGCGTGCTCGAGCACTGCGGCCATATCGACGCGGAATCCATCGAGGAGTACCTGTCCATCGGCGGCTACGGCGCGCTGGCCAAGGCCCTGTTCGAGATGCAGCCGGACGAGATCGTCCAGGCCGTGAGCGATTCCGGTCTGCGCGGCCGCGGCGGCGCCGGCTTCCCGACCGGGAAGAAATGGGCCCAGGTCGCGGCACACACCGAAGAGCCCGTCAAGTACATCGTCTGCAACGGCGACGAGGGCGACCCCGGCGCCTTCATGGACCGCTCCTGCATGGAGGGCGATCCGCACAAGGTCATCGAGGGCATGATCGTCGCGGGTGTGGCCACCGGCTCCACCGAGGGCTACATCTATGTCCGCGCCGAGTACCCCCTGGCCGTCACCCGCCTCCAGGTGGCCATCGACAAGGCCACCCAGCTGGGCCTCCTGGGCGATGACATCATGGGCTCCGGCTTTAGCTTCCACATGCACATCAACCGGGGCGCCGGTGCCTTCGTCTGCGGCGAGGGCAGCGCGCTCACCGCCTCCATCGAGGGCAAGCGCGGCATGCCCCGCACCAAGCCCCCCCGCACCGTGGACCAGGGCCTCTGGGGCAAGCCCACGGTCCTGAATAATGTCGAGACCTTCGCCAATGTCCCCGGCATCCTCAATAAGGGCGCCGCCTGGTATCGCTCCATCGGCACCGAGGGCAGCTCCGGCACCAAGACCTTCGCCCTCACCGGCAATGTGGTGAACACGGGCCTTGTGGAGG
>X340_Western_Lowland_Gorilla__coassemble_201_pt1 | contig 8393 bp, 6 predicted proteins | sample X340_Western_Lowland_Gorilla__metabat2_low_PE_002 | metagenome-assembled genome bin X340_Western_Lowland_Gorilla | reverse complement strand
GAGGAATGACTTATGTTGCCGAGCATTTTTGGTGAAAACCTGTTTGATGATTCGTTGTCCGATTTCTTTGATTTCGGCCGCTTGATGCCGCAGGTCAGCAGTGAACTGTATGGCAAGCACGCCAGAAATCTGATGAAGACCGATGTCCGCGAACTGGATGGCTCGTACGAGCTGGACGTGGATCTGCCGGGCTTCAAGAAGGATGAAGTGACGGTCGATCTGCAGGACGGTTACCTGACGATCAGCGCTGCCAAGGGTCTGGACAAGGACGCGTCCGATAAGAAGGGCAAGTTCCTGCGCCAGGAGCGTTACGCCGGTTCCATGAGCCGCAGCTTCTACGTCGGTGACGATGTGAGATCTGAAGATGTCTCCGCGAAGTTCGAGGATGGCATCCTGAAGATCAGCGTCCCGAAGGCGGCGCCAAAGGAGCTTCCGAAGCACACCACCATCGCGATCGAGTAACGCGCAGCAATGCACAAGCGCCCCGGCCGAAACGGCCGGGGCGCTTGGCGCTTTAAAAGGGGGATCCCCGCCGCGGCCTGAAAGGGCGACGGCGGGGATCTGTCTGTTATAAATGCCTTCAGCTGTGCTTGCTGCGCAGTTCTTTGACTTTGATCTTGGCAGCGCGCTTGACCATGTATGGGAGGATGGCCTTCATCTTGTCCTCGGAGCGGATCATTTTGGTTGCCTCCGGGTGGTCGCGGCGCAGGTGGATGGCGTCAAACTTGCACTTGGTCGTACACACACCGCAGCCAATGCAGCGATTGGTATCGACGACGCTCACACCGCAGCCAAGGCAGCGGGACGCTTCCTTTTTGACCTGCTCTTCCGTGAATGTGCAGCGCGGGTCACGGAACGTCTTGCGCGCCTGCGCACCGGAGAGCGCTGCGGGCACCTGACGCGCCGGAGCGTCGAAGCACTCCGTCGGCAGAGCAACATTGCGCTTGTCCAGTTCGGGGTACGAGCGGCGGTTACGGCCGATCGTCAGGCTCTGACCCTCGTGTACATAGCGGTGCAGGGAAATGGCGGCTTCCTTGCCGGCGGCAATGGCGTCGATCGCAAATTTCGGCCCGGTGGCCACGTCGCCGCCGACGAAGATATCCGGCTGTGCGGTCTGAAGCGTGAGACCGTCGCAGACGGCAGTACCGTTTTTGCGCAGCTCCACGTTTTCCCCGTCAAGCAGCGCACCCCAATCTACGCGCTGACCGATGGCGCCGATGACTGTGTTCACATTCCATGTCTCATATTCGCCGGTGCCGACCGGGGCACGGCGGCCGGAAGCGTCGGGCTCGCCGAGTTCCATGATTTCCAGACGGATCGCGGAGACCTTGCCGTTCTTGCCGACGATTTCTGACGGCGCGCGCAGGAGCTTGAGCTCCATGCCCTCGGCGAGCGCATTCTCGATCTCCTCACGGTCGGCTTTCAGCTCACTCTCGCTGCGGCGATAGACAAGGTAGACCTTCTCCGCACCGAGACGAAGCGCCGCACGGGCGACATCGATGGAGACGTTGCCGCCGCCGATGACGGCGACAGCCTTGCCGATATCCGGCTGTTCTCCGAGATTTACGCTGCGCAGGAAATCCACACCGCCGAGCACGCCCGTGAGCGTTTCGCCCGGACAGCGGATCGCTGCGCTCTTTTGTGCGCCGATGGCAACATAGAAGCCGCGGTAGCCCTGCTCACGTAGCTGGGCGATGGTAACATCCTTGCCGACTTCTACGCCGCACCGGAATTCTACGCCCATCTCCTTGAGGATTTCGATCTCGGCATTCACGACCTCCTTCTCGAGACGGAAGCTCGGAATGCCAAGCATGAGCATGCCGCCGGGAACCGGATTGCGGTCGAACACGGTCACGGGGTAGCCCTTTTCGGCCAGATAGTAGGCGCATGCCATGCCGGACGGACCGGCACCGATGACGGCGATCTTCTCCGTGAACGGAATGTTGCGCTGATTGAGCATCTTCGGCACGTAGCGCTTGTCGGCATGCAGCTCCTGCTCTGCGATGAATTTCTTGATCTCGTCGATGGCAACGGCGCGGTCCACGCTGCCACGGGTGCAGGCCTGTTCGCAGCGGCGGTTGCAGATGTGGCCGCAGACGGCGGGGAAGGGGTTCTCTTTTTTGATGAGCTTGAGCGCATCCATGTAGCGGCCTTCGGCTGCCATGCGGATATAGCCCTGAACGGCAATGTGTGCCGGACAGTTGCTCTTGCAGGGGGCTGTGCCGGTGTCGTAGCAGTTGGCGGACGGATTGTCGTCGCGATAATTTTCGTTCCACATCTCCGGGCCCCATTTGGTCTCATCCGGCAGTACCTGTTTCGGATAGACGATCGGGCCATCCTTCGTGCACAGCTTCTGTCCGAGCTTGGCGGCGCCCGCCGGGCATACCTCGGCACACTGGCCGCAGGCAACGCATTTTTCCGGATCGACGTGCGCGCGGTAAGCGGAAGCGGACATGTTCGGCGTGTTGAACAGCTGGCTGGTGCGCAGCGCATAGCAGGAGCAGACGCAGCAGTTGCAGATACCGAGGATCTTATCCTCACCGTCAATATTCGTGATCTGGTGTACAAAGCCGTTGTCCTCGGCGCGCTGCAGGATCTCCATGACCTCCTCGCGCGATGCGGGTCGAGCCTTGTTGGTCTCGATGACATAGGTCGCCATGTCGCCCACGGCGATACACATATCGTCCTCAAGATGGCCGCAGCCTTCGCCGCAAACTCTGCGGGAGCGGCGGCAGGAGCAGGCGCCGACTGCATACTTGCCGTCGTACTTATCTAGCCAGTGAGACAGATGCTCCAGATCGACCGATTTCTGTTCCGATGGGATCGCTTTTTCGACCGGGACGACGTGCATGCCGATGCCGGCGCCTCCGGGCGGCACCATGGGCGTGATCTTTTCCAGCGGCAGGCGGGACATCCGCTCGAACATCGTCGCCACTTCCGGGTGCGCCGTGACCGTGTCCAGATTCATATTCATATATTCTGCGCTGCCGGGTACGAACATGGGCAGCACGTACTGCTTGTGATGATCTTCGTTTTCCCAGTTGTATTCGATCACACCGCGCAGAGCCAGCTCTTCCAGCAGCTCTTCCGTGCGTGCGAGCGGCTTGCCGCACTTTTTGGCGACTTCTGCTGCCGTGATCGGTACGCGCTTGTCCATGACGACGGCGACTTCCGCCATTTCATCCGTCACGACGTTTTCCAGCCCCAGATACTCCGGAGATTCCTCCGTTATCTTTTCCAGACCCAGCGCGACCGGCATGCGGTCCGTGATCTTTTTGCACAGAAGCTTCAGCGCTTTTCTTTCAGCCATGTCATTTCTTCCTTCCCTGATTGACTTTCCTGTAGAATGCCTGTAAAATTGGTTGACACAATTTTAATGAAACGACGCAAATCAGAAAATGTCAATTCAAATATCGGTGTTCCTTGGAATTTCAGAGCAGTGTCGGAAATTCCGAGGACATTCTGGTGAAGTTGAATACGGAAAAATGGAATTGGTTTTGGTTCGACCAATTTTAAAATGGAGGGAAGCACGATGCATGATTTTGGGAAGATCGTTGCGCCGACGATGTGTGAACTGTTTGTGCGGCGTCTGGCGGACATGATCCTGTCGGGGGAACTGCGGGTCGGTGAGCATCTGCCGCCGGAGCGGCAGCTGGCAGAGCAGATGGGCGTGAGTAAATCCGTGGCACATTCCGGCCTTGCGGAGCTCGCACGCATCGGGCTTGTGACGATCAAGCCGCAGAGCGGAACATATGTTGCGGATTACATGGTGACCGGCAATCTCGAGACGTTCAATGCAATCGTGCGCTTCAACGGCAACCACCTCGACGCAGATACGGTCGCGGCGATTTTCGATTTCCGTCTTGCGGTAGAAGGCTTTGCACTCCGGCGGCTTGCAAAATGCCGGACGCAGGCGGATGTTGCCGCGCTGCGGGCAGACATAGAGCGGATTGGTGACGATATTGCATCCGGTGCAATGACCTACACCGGGTTAGCAGAACGTTTTCAGCAGTTCCATCTGCGGATCTGTCAATGCAGCCGCAGCGCAATGTTGCCGCTCACGATGAACGCGGTGCGCGAAGGATCGATCGCCCTCTGGGAACGGTATCTGCGCACTGCCGGGCTGGAGTCTGCGGTGAATCTACTGACGCAGTTTGTCGATGCGATCGAACGGCAGGACGGGAATGTCGCCTACGCGCTGCTGGAGCAGGGGCTGGATCGGCAGCTGGCCTATTATCAGGCATAGATAAAACCGGACGTTTAACCTTCGCTTAAATCCCGGGTGCAACATTCTGACATGATGTTGTTGAGAGCGCCAGTTCAGTGCACGTCATGACGCTCTCTGATTTTTGCATTCTCTGGTTTGTGCTCGGCGCTGCCGTGATGCTGGGTCTGGAAGCGCTGAAAAAGCACATGCAGAAAGTGACGGTCCATTGATGCGCAAATCTGCCGGGAACGCTTGACTTGATGCGGCAATCTGTTAGAATAAGTAGGCAATCCAAACAGAAAGGCAAGCAAGCTATGTTTCAACTGATTTGCAAAGACGGCCATGCGCGCCGCGGCGCGTTTACAACACCGCACGGTACGGTCCAAACGCCGGTGTTCATGAATGTCGGCACGCAGGCGGCCATCAAGGGCGCGCTCTCGGCGGAGGATCTGGAGACGATCGGCTGTCAGGTCGAGCTGTCCAACACCTATCATCTACACGTGCGTCCCGGTGATGAATTGATCCGCGACCTGGGCGGCCTGCACAAATTCATGACCTGGGACAGACCGATCCTGACCGACAGCGGCGGATTCCAGATCTTCTCGCTGGCGCAGCTGCGGAAGATCACGGAGGAGGGCGTTGCCTTCAACTGCCATGTGGACGGCCGGCACATCTTCATGGGGCCGGAAGAAAGCATGCGTATTCAGGCCAATCTCGGCTCGGATATTGCGATGGCGTTTGACGAGTGCATCAAAATTCCGTCGCCATACGATTACGTCAAAAACTCCTGCGACCGGACGTATCGCTGGCTGCAGCGCTGCAAAATGGCGCTCGAGGAGTATACCGGCCGCGACGATGCGGTCAACCCCGGTCAGGTGCTCTTCGGCATCAACCAGGGCACCATTTTTCAGGATCTGCGCATCGAGCACATGAAGAAAATTGCGGACCTCGATCTGGCCGGTTACGCGATCGGCGGCCTTGCGGTGGGGGAGACGACGCAGGAGATGTATGACACCATCGCCGCCGTTGAGCCCTATATGCCGGCCGATAAGCCGCGCTACCTGATGGGCGTCGGCACGCCGGGGAACATCATCGAATCCGTCGCGCGCGGCGTGGACTTTTTCGACTGCGTCATGCCGGCCCGCAACGGCCGCCATGGGCACCTGTTCACGTGGACGGGCGTGATCAACATCAAAAACGAGAAGTATCAGCGCGACGAGCAGCCGATCGACCCACAGTGCGACTGCCCGGTCTGCCGGCGGTATTCCCGCGCCTATCTGCGGCACCTGTTCAAGGCGGAAGAGATGCTGGCCATGCGCTTTTCCGTGATGCATAATTTGTATTTTTATAATACACTCATGCAGCGCATCCGCACGGCGATCGAGGCAGGGGAGTACGAGGCATTCCGGAAAAGTTACACATCCGTACTCGATATGCGCATTTAATGCTTGCATTTGCATAGGAAAGCAGATATAATATCTTTATCTTTATACGGAGGTAAAACCATGGGAAGCTCTGGCGGATATTCATCCATTATCATGATCGTTCTGATGCTTGTCATCTTCTACCTGTTCCTGATTCTTCCGGAGAACAAGAAGAAGAAAAAGCTCAATGAAATGCGTTCCAATCTGAAAGTCGGTGACGATATTGTCACGATCGGCGGTATGATGGGCAAGGTCGTCCACGTCACGGACGACAGCGTGACCTTCGAGACCAGCGAGGATCAGGTTCGCATCCAGGTTGCCAAGTGGGCCATTTCCACGAATGCCCGCGCTGAGGCACAGGCTGCCAAGGAAGCGCAGGAGCGCAAGGCTGCCAAGCAGAAAGCGAAAGAAACGAAAAAGGAAGAGCCGAAGCACGAGGAGCCGAAGGGCCCCGAGGTGTAAAGCTGCTTTCGGAATGATTCACCCCCTGCAGGAATATGCTGTGATGCATACGTTCTGCAGGGGGTGTTTTTTTGAATACGGAACAAAAATGGCTGCCGATACTCTCACGTGCGGCGGCGGCCGGCTTGGGCGGACTTGGGCTCACGCTGCTGCTGAGCTGGCTGGCAGCGCTGGCGATGAATCACGATATGCTGTCTGGTATGGATGCGCGCCTCGCTGCGTTGGTCTGCTGCGGGCTAGCATGTTTTGCTGCCGGTGTGTTTTCACCGCGGCCGGAGCAGGGGAGGGCACTTGGCGGAGCCATGACGTGGGCAGCGTGGGCAATCGGATATCTCATTCTGAAAGCGGCCGTCGGGGCGCAGGTTTTTTGCGCCGCTACCGCTGTTACGCTGCTGACCGCATTGGCTGCCGCAATCGCCGGTTCGTGCATTTTTCATAAAAAGTTACGAAATAGAACAAAGAAGAAAAAACGGAAACAGAAGAGATATTACGCTTCGTAATCACGCTTTTGGTTTACATAATTACAACATGATTACCTATATATTGCGTATCAAGCGCAATGATTACCGAAATATAGTCATATACTGCTGGGAATGCTGAGCATCTCTTTCTGCTCAGTTACATGGTTTACATAATATTGTTAACATAATTTCTTGTCATAATAAACAAAAATGAACAAATTCTGACGAACTACTTGATAACATTTTCGATTTGTATTATATTATGTCTACAACGCATTATGTAAATTGTCATGTTATGAGCGCGCGTTCATAAGCTGTCAGTGGTGATGAATGTGCAACATAACAGATTGCGTGTGCGCCGGAAACCGGCCGTATCTCACTTTCCGCTGCCGCCGCTGATCGCGATTGGTATGGCGGCGGGCTATGTGATCGGCTGCTGCTTCGGCGCCAACGCTGCGCTGCCGGAGCCGTCGAATCCGGTTCTTTCCTTTTTGAGTAGCAGCGGCGCGGGCGGGACGCTATACGGCGGCCTGCTGCCGGAACTGTGCGTCTCATGCGCCTACGGTTTTGCATTTTTGCTGCTGTCTACCTCGTATCTCGGCTTTTTGCTGATACCGGCCGTTTTCGGGGTCAAAGGCTTTCTGTCCGCCTGTACGGCGGCGGCTTTCCTGAATTCCGGCTGCGATCATGCGTTTTGGCTCTCATGCGTTGCGGTCGGGCTGCCCGGCATTTTTCTCGTGCCGGCGCTGTTTTTGCTCGGCATGCTCTGCGCGCAGATGTCTGTGCGCCTGCTCGAGCAGCGGCGCGGCCTGCCGGTCCCTGTGACATCGGAGCGATATTCTCGGGAGCTGGCGCTTGTGTTCTGCCTGCTGCTGGCGGCTGCGGCCGCCGCGTGCTATGCGGTACCGTTCTTCACACGGCTTATTCTGTGACCCGTGGTCACTGTGGATGAAATCTGATTGGAAAGGGGGAAGTCGTCATGCGGGATTCCGACGGAATGGAATTGTTCGAATCCTATCTGCGCGATGTCAAGCGTTCCTCGCAAAACACGATTTCCTCATACCTGCGGGATATCCGCCAACTCAGCGAATATCTGCATGCACACACGGACGCCGATCTCGGCTCCGCGGAAGAGGAAGAGCTGTGTGAATACATCGACTGGATGCGCAGCAACGGCAAGTCCGTTGCCACGGTTTCCCGGGCAATCGCATCGCTGAAAAATTTCTATGGGTTTCTGCTCAATAATCACTATGTGCAGCATAATCCGACTGGCAAGCTCGTGCCGGACAAGGCCAAGCAGAAGCTGCCGCAGATCCTCTCAAGCAAGGAAGTCGAGCTGCTGCTGGCGCAGCCGGAGTGTACGGACGCCAAGGGCTACCGCGACCGCGCCATGCTTGAGCTGCTGTATGCGACCGGCATCCGCGTCAGCGAGCTGATCTCGCTGAACATCACGGACGTGAATCTGTCTGCAGGTGTGATCCGCTGCCAGGGCCGCGACAAGGCGCGCATGATCCCCATGTATCCGGCGGCCGTGCGTGCCCTTACGGAATACATCAACTTCATCCGCCCGCAGATGATCGCTGCGCCGGATGAACAGGCGCTGTTCGTCAACGTCAGCGGGGAACGGATGTCGCGTCAGGGCTTCTGGAAGCTCATCAAGAACTATCAGACCAAGGCCGGTATCGAAAAAACGATCACGCCGCACACGCTGCGCCATTCCTTCGCGGCGCATCTGCTGGAAAACGGCGCCGATATCCACGCCATTCAGGAAATGCTCGGCCATGCGGACATCGCCTCGACGCAGATCTATTCGCATCTTGTCAGCAAGCAGCTCAAGGA
>X340_Western_Lowland_Gorilla__coassemble_182_pt1 | contig 8991 bp, 7 predicted proteins | sample X340_Western_Lowland_Gorilla__metabat2_low_PE_002 | metagenome-assembled genome bin X340_Western_Lowland_Gorilla | reverse complement strand
TGACCGGTGCTGCTTCCATTTCAAGCCTTCCCCTTGAGGGGAAGGTGGCGCGGCGTAAGCAGTGACGGATGAGGTGTTCGCCAGACACGCGCCGCATGACCGGTATCGCCGGAAGAAACCATTACCCTTCCACCTCATCCGCTTCGCTGCGCTCAGCACCTTCTCCTCAAGGAGAAGGCTTTGGGCACGCGCCATTCCACAACAACAAGAAACGAGGTGCCGCATGAATCCGCATAGCAACCGCCGCCTGACGCCCAACGCGCAGCGTCTGCGCAGGAACATGACCAAGGAAGAACGGCATCTGTGGTATGATTTTCTCAAGCCGCTGCCCGTAACGTTTCACCGGCAGAAGGTCATCGACCGGTATATCGTTGACTTCTACTGCGCGGATGCACAGCTGGCGATCGAGCTCGACGGCGGGCAGCACTATGACCCATGCGGAGCCGCCGCGGACGCCGAGCGGGACGCTGCGCTGCGCCGCCTCGGTGTCCATGTGCTGCGCTATGCCAACTCGGACATCTGGCAGAACTTTTCCGGCGTCTGTGAGGACATCCGCCAGCACCTTCGTGCGCACGGCCTCTGTGCAGCGGAGGGGCCCAAAGGGGGACTTTTCATGCCTTCCCCTTGAGGGGAAGGTGGCGCGGCGTAAGCCGTGACGGATGAGGTGTTCGCCAGACACGCGCCGCATGACCAGCAGCGCTGGAGAAAACCGCAGCATTTCCACCTCATCCGCCTCGCACGGCTCGGCACCTTCTCCTCAAGGAGAAGGCATCGCGCACTCCGGCCGCTCCCGCAAGGAGAAGACGTGGGGTGCGAGCCCTGAACGCGCCGCAATATCGAACGGTGCCCCGCCCTTTTATCATCAAACAGGAGATGTGACCCATGGCCCAACCCACTCGCGGCCGCAATTCGCAGGCCAAAAATCATCTGATCACCCTCGTGCTCGCGCTCATCATCGCGGGCCTTGCCACCTGGCTCGGCTACGGCCGCGACCATGCCGCCGCCGACCCCAGCGCCACGGCCGTGCCCGGCGACGGGCTGACCGTGACGTATCTCGACGTCGGCCAGGGCGACTGTACGCTGCTGCAGTGCGACGGGCAGGTCATGCTCATCGACGCGGCCGAGGGCACACAGGCCAACAAGATCACGGCCTACCTCAAGCAGCACGGCGTGACGGCCATCGACTACCTCATCTGCACGCACGCGCACGCCGACCACTGCGGCGGCATGCGGGCCGTCATCGCGGCCTTCCCGGTGCGCACGCTCTACAGTTCCGTCACCTCGAGCAGCAACGGCGCGTTCCAGCGCGTCATGCGCGCGGCCGAAACGGCAAACCTCGCCATCACCGTGCCGGACGTGGGCGACACGTTCGCCCTCGGCAGCGCGACCGTGACCGTCCTCGGCCCGCAGCAGCACTACAGCGACGTCAACAACCAGAGCCTCATCCTGCGCGTGGACTACGGCAGCAACGCCTTCCTCTTCACCGGCGACGCCGAGTACGAGAGCGAGACGGACGTGCTCGACGCGGGCGAAAACGTCCGCTGCGACGTCATCAAGGCCGGCCACCACGGCAGCCGCACCTCCACGGGCTACCGCCTGCTGTACGAGGCGCAGCCCAAGTACGCCGTCATCAGCTGCGGCGCGGACAACGAGTACGGCCACCCGCACGACGACACGCTCAGCCGCCTGCGCGACGCGGACGTGACCGTCTACCGCACGGACCTCAACGGCACGATCGTCTGCCGCTCCGACGGGGTCAACCTCACCTTCACCACCGAGAAAGAAGGCTGATGCCCTTGCACCGCACCCTCTCGGCGGCGGGCGCGTTCTGGCTCGCCGCGTTCACGTATTTCATCTGGGGCTTCACGTTCCTCGCCTCGCGCATCGCGCAGGACTACGGCACGCCGTTCGTGCTGCTGTTCTGGCGCTTCGCGCTGGCGTTTGCGCTGCTGAATCTGCTGCGCCTGACGGGGCGCTTCCCCGTGCGCTTTCGCTCTCGGAGGCTCTGGCCCGTGCTGCTGGCGGGTCTGTTCGAGCCCGTGCTCTACTTCCCCTGCGAGCAGTATGGGCTCAAGCTCACGAGCACGTCGTTTTCCGGCGTCATGGTCGCGCTCATCCCGCTGTGCTCGCTCGTCTACGGGGCGATTTTTCTGCACGAAAAGGCCACGTGGCGGCAGGTCGTGTTCTCGGTCCTCTCCGTCGCGGGGGTGATCGTGCTGGCCGTCTACGCCACCGGCATCGGCGCTGGGAGTTTTCTCGGCTTTCTCATCCTGCTCGGCACGGTCTTTGCCGGCGCGGGCTACATGGTAGCCTGCCGCGCGTGCTCGGGCAGCTTCACCGCCTTTGAGCGCACGTACATCACCTGTGGCATGGGCGCTGTCGCGTTCGGGGTGCTCTCCGTGCTCGAGCACCGGCACGACCTGAGCGCCGTCGTGCTGCCGATGACGCACGCGCCCTTTGCACTCGCCATCGTGTTTTTGAGCGTGGTGGCCTCGGTGCTGTCCTACCTCGCGCTCAACCGGGCGCTGGAGGTGCTGCCCGTCGCGCGCACCGCGGCGCTCATCAACCTCTCGACCGTTGTATCCGTGCTCGCCGGGGTGCTCCTCCTGCGCGAGCCGTTCGGCTGGGTCAGCGCCGCTGCCTCGGCCGCCATCCTCGTCGGCATCTGGGGCGTGCAGCGCTTCGCCGCGCCCACGGTGCCGGATACCGCCGAGAGCACGGAGCCGCTGCCCCCGTCGTGAACGGCCCGGACGGAGCAAGCACCGCACGTGCTGCACCGTGTGACCGTCCCGCGCCCCCTGGCCTTCTCCTTGCCAAGCGAATGGTGCGTCATTCCAAAGGCATCTGGGTCGCGGGGGAGCCCGAGGGGGCAAGGCCCGCCTCGGTTCAGATCATGCATCGCCGTAAGGCGATGCCTTCTCCTCGAGGAGAAGGTGCCGAGCATCGCGAAGCGGATGAGGTGTTTCCCGACGTTACGCACCATGTCAATTCCGCTTTTGCACCACTCGACCAGTGCCGCGGCAGATTTGGCAGAAATGTCATGGCCGCCTCCGGCACTGCCGGTGATGCGTCCCCTGTCCAACGAACACCTCATCCGTCGCGGCGTGCCGCCGCGCCACCTTCCCCTCAAGGGGAAGGCTTTCAGAGCGCACCCCGGCCCCGGCCTTTGCCCCACTTCCAGTCTAGTATGCTTTTGCATAACTTGTCAAGCGATTTTTCTCTCAGCGAAAAATCAAGCCAGCGCGCCCTGCGCTGCACCCGCGTTTTGCACCGCACGACCGCCACAGCGCGTCCAGCCGCAAGCGCGCACCAGGCCGCACCTGTGTCCGCCGATCACCGGCACAACCCCCAACGCATCCGGCCGCAGCGCTGCACCCGCAACGGCCCCGCCCGCCGCGGATCCGGTTTTCCACAATCTTTCCACAGACTTTTCCACAATTTCGCCGGTTTTCCACAGCGGCTTTCTTTCCCCTTGGCTTTCTTTGAGAGAGACAGGGTAAGATATGCTGGTAGCGTGGGTTCTTTCTGCGGCGTAGGATACGGTACGGTACTGTACGGTACGGTATGGTACGGTGCCACGTGACGCCGCTGCTACGTCACGTGTGACATGGCACGCCCGCTATTTCCGCCCAAAACCGATAAATATTCATTTCAAAGGATGACCCCTATGCAATCTACCGAACAGAAGATCGAACGCGCCGCGCTGGCCGGTCTCGCCGCAGCGAGCATGGACGAACGCGAGCGCTCGACGGACATTTCCCTTGCCGAGCTCGCCGCGCTCGTCGAGACGGCCGGCGGCCAGCCCGTCGTGACGCTGCTGCAGAACAAGCCCACACCCGACCCGCGCACCTTCCTCGGCGAGGGCAAGGTGGCGGAGCTCAAAGAGCTCATCACCGCCAACGACTGTGACCTCGCGGTGTTTGACAACGAGCTCTCCCCGTCGCAGATGCGCGTGCTGGAGGAGGAGCTCGGCGTGCGCGTGCTCGACCGCTCGGGCCTGATCCTCGACATCTTTGCCCAGCGCGCCCAGACGCGCGAGGGCCAGCTGCAGGTGGAGCTGGCGCAGTATCAGTACCTGCTGCCGCGCCTGACAGGCATGTGGACGCACCTCGTGCGGCAGACGGCCTCAGGCGGCTCGTCGCCGATCGGCACGCGCGGTCCGGGCGAAACGCAGCTCGAGACCGACCGCCGCCACATCCGCCGCAAGATCCAGAAGCTGCAGGCCGAGCTCGAGGACGTGCGCAAGATCCGCCGCACGCAGCGCCGCCGCCGCGAGAAAAACGCCCTGCCGGTCGTGGCCCTTGTCGGCTATACGAACGCCGGCAAATCCACGCTGCTCAACTGCCTGACGGGGTCGGACATCCCGGCCAACGACCGCCTGTTCGACACGCTCGACACCACGACCCGCCGCTGGCGCATCGACGCCGCGCAGGAGGTGCTGCTCTCGGACACGGTCGGCTTCATCCGCAAGCTGCCGACGCACCTGGTCGAGGCGTTCAAGGCCACGCTTGAGGAGCTGACGTATGCCGATGTGCTGCTGCACGTGATCGACCTCTCGAACCCCGAGTGGGAGGCGCAGGCCGCCGTCGTCGACCGGCTCATCGACCAGCTCGGCGCGGCGCACACGCCGTGCATCCGCGTGTTCAATAAGTGCGATGCCTACCTCGGCATCCTGCCGCACGGGGAGAATATCGTCTGCATCTCGGCCCGCAGCGGCGAGGGCGCGGCGGAACTGACCGAGCGCGTGCGCGCCATCCTCGGCCGGGCCGACCACCACGTGACGCTGCTGCTGCCGTATGCGCAGGGCGCGCTGCTCGAGACGCTGCACCGCGACTGCGCCGTGCTGCGCACCGACTACCGCGACGACGGCATCGCGCTCGAAGTCATCATCCACCCGGAGCAGTGGCCGCGGCTCGAGCCGTTCGTCATTCCGGGCGAGGAGGGGTAATATGGACAGCTACCGCATCCCGACAAAATCCGGCGTGTCGGAGTACGTGGACAAGCGCTCGCGCTTTCTGGGCCTCGTGCAGCCGGTCGGCTCCGAGGACGAGGCGCGCGCGGTCATCGCCGCGTGCAAGAAGCAGTATCACGACGCACGGCACAACTGCTGGTGCTACCTGCTGCGCGACGGCACCGAGCGCTACTCCGACGACGGCGAGCCGCAGGGCACGGCCGGCATCCCGATGCTGGAGGTGTTCCGCCGCGCGGGCGTGACGAATGCCGTCTGCGTCGTCACGCGCTATTTCGGCGGCGTGCTGCTCGGTACGGGCGGCCTGCTGCGGGCATATACCGCCGCCGCGGCCGACGCGCTCGCGGACGCCGGCATCTCGGAGGTGCGCCGCTGGCTCGCCTGCGAGGTCAGCACGCCCTACGCGCTCTATGAGCCGGTGCGCGCGGCCGTCGCCGCGCTCGGCGGCATCGTGCAGGAGACGCAGTATGCCGCCGCCGTGACGGTCTGCGCCCTGCTGCCGGAGGAGGCCGGTGAGGCCTTTGCCGCGCAGGTGCGCGACCTGACCGCCGGCCGCTGCGCCGTGCGCCCCGTCGGCGAGACGGAGCGCGCCGTCCCCCTCGCCGGTTCCGGTCTGTGAGCAGCGGGTGCGCAGCAGTCCCTATGCGCGCCGCACAGTGAATGACATAAGGTATCGCAAAGCCCTCCCAACCGGGAGGGCTTTTGTGCCGCTGCGCACTTTTCAAGCCTTCCCCTTGAGGGGAAGGTGGCGCGGCGGTCACGCCGCGACGGATGAGGTGTTGTTAGACATGCGGTGCACTTCCGGTACCTCTGGCAAAAGCCGCGACACTTCCACCTCATCCGCCTCGCAATGCTCGGCACCTTCTCCTCGAGGAGAAGGCAGCGCACTGCTTGACCGCTCGGCAAGGAGAAGGCTTGGAGGCGCGAGACGGACGCGCGCCGCATGACCGGCGGCACACGGAATTCCAGTCCAAATATTGCATAAACATTCTGCTTGACGCATATATATCCGCCCCAGAGATCCGCAGAAGATGGGCAGAAAATCACAGCCAAACTCCGGTTAAAAAATTAGCACTCGATTTTAAAATTTTTTTCTCTGCATTTTTCAAAAAAAAGAGGGAAATGCACGGCAATGTCGTATAAGAATATTGCAGCCGGAAATGGCGCAAGCCGCTCCGGCCGCAAACATCGATTTTTTGTGGAAACGGAGGGATCCCTGTGCCCTGCCCGAGAGAAAAACGTGAGACCGCCGAGGCGCTGTTCATCGGCCCGCACGGCCTGCTGAGCACGCAGTCCACCGGCCGCCCGGCGCCCGAGCCGCCGTGTGAGATGCGCACATGCTTCCAGCGCGACGTGGACCGCATCACGCACTCGAAATCGTTCCGCCGCCTGAAGCACAAGACGCAGGTGTTCCTGCGCCCGGAGGGCGACCATTACCGCACGCGCCTGACGCACACGCTCGAGGTCGCGCGCCTCGCGCGCACGATCGCCCGCGCGCTCGAACTCAATGAGGACCTCACCGAAGCCATCAGCCTCGGGCACGACCTCGGCCACACGCCGTTCGGCCACGCGGGAGAGCGCGCACTCAACGTGATCTATACCGGCGTCGGCTTCCGGCACTATGAGCAGAGCCTGCGCGTCGTCGACCGTATCGAGCGCGACGGCCGCGGCCTGAACCTCTGCAATGAGACGCGCATCGGCATCCTCAACCACACGACCGGGCAGCCGCGCGGCACGCTCGAGGCCGACGTCGTGCGTCTGGCTGACCGCGTGGCCTACATCAACCACGACCTCGACGACGCCATGCGCGGCGGCATCGTGCAGCCGGAGGACGTGCCCGCCATCGTGCGCGAGCGCGTGGGCGAGCGCAACAGCGTGCGCATCAACTCCATCCTCACGGACATCATCGCCCACAGCGGCGACGGGGAGCTGCGCATGTCGCCCGATATGCGCGAGGCCGTGGACGTGTTCACGACCTTCATGTACGAGGGCGTGTACTACAATCCCATCGCCAAGGGCGAGGAGCGCAAGGTGCAGAATATCCTCGGGAGCATCTGGGAATATTATGTCAACCACATTGCCGAGCTCCCGGCGGTCTATCAGTCCATCGCGGACGACGAGGGGCCGCAGCGAGCGGTGTGCGACTATGTGTCCGGCATGACCGACAGCTACGCGCTGGAGGTGTACAGCGAGCTGTTTATTCCGGCCGCATGGACGATCAAGTAATTGTCCGCGACCGGCGGACGGGCACACGGTTTTTCCGGGCGCAAGCGCAGCCATACGGCGGCAAAGCCCTTGCGAATCCACAAAGGATTCCCTGCGGTCTTTTTCTTGTCTGGCAGCACTTCTGCTCCGGCAAAACTGCTGCGCACCTGACTGGGCCGCGCAAGTAGCACCCACACCCTGCACCGCGCGGTCAGGCGTATGCACGCCCGCCGGACGCGGACAGAATGGGTGCAGAAAATATCGAAAAACAGGCATTCCAATCGCCACAGAAAGAAGGTGACGCGCGTGGCCTTTCCGGAATCCTTTCTGCAGGAGCTCGCCGAGCGCAACGACATTGTGGACGTCGTGAGCAGCTACGTGCGCCTGACGAAAAAGAGCGGGTCGAACCTCTTCGGGCTCTGCCCGTTTCACAGCGAAAAGACGCCGTCGTTTTCCGTCTCGCCGGATAAGCAGATCTACCACTGCTTCGGCTGCGGCAAGGGCGGCAGCGTCATCAGCTTCATCATGGAGATCGAGAATCTCTCGTTCCCGGAGGCGGTGGCCTTTCTGGCCAACCGCGCGGGCATGCAGCTGCCCGAGCAGTCGGACGACCCCGGCGCGAAAAAGCGCCAGCGCCTGCTCGCGCTCAACCGGGACGCGGCGCGCTTTTTCCACGCGCAGCTCAAGACCCCGGCCGGCCAGCCGGCGCGGGACTATCTCGCCCGCCGGCAGCTCACGGCGCAGACCGTGACGCGCTTCGGCCTGGGCTTTGCGCCCGACACGTGGGACAGTCTCGTGCGCGCGATGAAGGCGCTCGGCTACTCCGAGCAGGAGCTGTTTGACGGCGGGCTCGTGCGCCACGGCCGCTCCGGCGGCGTGTACGACACGTTCCGCAACCGGCTCATGTTCCCGGTCATCGACGTGCGCGGCAACGTCATCGGCTTCTCCGGGCGCATCCTCGGCGACGGGGAGCCGAAGTACATGAACAGCCCGGAAACCATCGTTTTCAGCAAGAGCCACAATTTGTTCGCGCTCAATTTGGCTAAAAAGTCGAAATGCGGGTATATCATACTGGCAGAGGGCAACATCGACGTGGCGAGCCTGCATCAGGCGGGGTTTGACAGCGCGGTCGCCTCGCTCGGCACATCGCTCACGCCGGAGCAGGCGCGGCTCCTGTCGCGCTACACGGGCGAGATCGTCATCGCCTACGACAACGACGGCGCGGGGCAGAAGGCGTCGCAGCGCGCGATCGGCATCCTCGAAAAGCTCGAGGTGCGCGTGCGCGTCCTGCAGATGCAGGGTGCGAAGGACCCCGACGAATATATCAAGACCTTCGGCGCGGACGCGTTCCGCAATCTGCTCGAGCAGTCGGAAAACCACATCGACTACCGGCTCGGCGCCGTGCAGCGCAAGTATGACCTCAAGGTCGACGAGCAGCGCGTGGCCTTCGTCAAGGAGGCGGCGGGCGTAGTGGCCGAGCTGCCCGGCAGCGTCGAGCGCGAGGTGTACGCCATGCGCGTCGCGGAGACGGCGGGCATGCCCGCCGCAGTCGTGACCGACGAGGTGCAGCGCCAGCGCAGGCGGCGGCTCAGCCGCGCGCGCAAGGAGCGCGAGCGCGACCTGCTGCGCCCCGCGACGGCGATGCAGCCGCCCGGGCGGAGCATCCGCTTCGACAACCCCCGCTCGGCGGCCGCCGAACAGGGCATCATTAAATTACTGTATCTCGACCCCGGCCTGTTCCGGGGCCGGGAGAACGTGCCGGACACGGCGCAGTTTTCCTCGCCGCAGCTGCGGCGCATTTACACCGTCCTGCTCGC
>X340_Western_Lowland_Gorilla__coassemble_179_pt1 | contig 9080 bp, 4 predicted proteins | sample X340_Western_Lowland_Gorilla__metabat2_low_PE_002 | metagenome-assembled genome bin X340_Western_Lowland_Gorilla | reverse complement strand
CTGTTTGTACAGAGCTGCGGCGGCGATGTCACGTTCGGGCTCATCATCAGCGTGCTCATCGTGCTCGGCATCGTGCTCCAGCTCATGCTCACGGCCTATTCCGCCTATGCAGGTGCCACTTCGCCGCAGCGCTTTCTCGTCATCAACTGCGTTTCGCTCATCACCGGACTTTTGGCGCTGCTCTTCTTCCGGTGCGTGCTGCGGATGCGCGCCATCCATGCGGCGGCCTTCCTCTCGGTGCTGACCGCGGCGTGCTATCTCATCCTGTTCGTGTTCGGCTCCGCGCCCGCCGGCACAAATGCCAGGGTCTGGCTGCGCATCGGTCCGCTCTCTCTTCAGCTCACGGAGATCGCCAAGGTGCTGGCCGCAGCGGCAATGGCGCTGGTCATCAGCGACACGGACCGCAGCGGGAAAGCGCGTCTGCTCCTCTCCTTTGCGATCCTCGCCGCCAACGGCGTTTTCCTCGCGGCGCTCGGCGAACTCGGCACCCTGCTCGTACTCGTGCTCGTTTATGTTTGCCTGGTGTTTGTTTTCTGCCCGGATCGGACAGAGCTCAAGCGCGCTTCGCTGCTGAAGATGCTCGGCGCTGTGCTGGCGATTCTGGCGTGTGTCGTTGTGTTCTCGGCAGTCTGTCTGCAGGCGAGCAACGGGGCCAAGGTCGCGGTGATCCGGGAGGTCAGCACTGCCGATCCCGCCGCCGACGGGGATATGCGCACCATCGACGAGAAGATCGCCGCCGCCTGTGCGCAGGATAAAGAGGCGGCCAAGACGTGCGGACCTTTGATCAACCGCATCGGCAACGAAGTGTGGAAGGTCTGCCGCAGAGTGCTTGCCATGAAAAACACCGAAGGGCTCACCGACGAGCAGCTGCTTGCGCTGGGGGTCGATAATTATCAAATTCGCAGGAACAATATGGCGGCCGCTTCGGGCGGCTGGTTCGGCAGCAATTACGAGATGGACCGGTATACGATGGTGGTGGCTGAGAGCGATTACGTTTTCGCCTTCGTTCTGCGTGCCCTCGGGGGTGTCGGCGGCATCGCGGTTCTGCTCATGACGCTCGCCCTGCTCATCTGCGGCAACAAGCGCCTCGGCGCCGTTGCAAGCCGCGCGGAAATGGCAGTCGGCTATGCGTTTTTATACGCGCTGGTCGGGCAGATGCTCATCTGCATCGCCGCCAACATCGGCCTGCTCCCGACTGTCGGCCTGCCGATGGCGTTCCTTTCGCGCGGCAATGCCAATTCCATCATTTCTTACTTGCTTGTCCTTTTCATCCTCTATGCCGGCAGACGGCCGAAAAAGGAGGTCACGAGATGAAAGACGTGAAAGACAAAAAGAAACGGCGCTTCCTGCGGACACCCGGCCGCCGCGGCGCCGCCGTGAACGCGGGGGCTGCGCTGCTTGCGTTCTTCATGATCCTTGTGGTCATGGTAAACAGCGGGATGATGCCCGGCGTCAGCTCGCGTGTGGACAGCGACAAGGCCACGACCGCCTATTGGGATAAGGTCAATTCCAGTATCGAGGGCACGATCCACGACCGGAACGGCACCGTGCTTTGCAGCGCGGCCGACTACGGCACGCCGGGAACACTGACCTACCCGGAGAGCACGAGCTTCCTGCTGGGGTACAACTCGCTTCGCTATGGCCAATCCGGGCTGCGGAGCATGTACAGGGACGTGCTGCTGGACACCGACGCAGACGGCAAGGGCGGGGTCCTCGACCTCACGCTCGATATTGACCTGCAAAACTACTGTCAAAGCCAGCTGCGCGGTCATGAGGGTGCGATCATCGTGATGAATTGGAAAACAGGCGCGCTGCTTGCCGCTGCGAGCAGCAGCGACCCGAACATCACCTTCAACGCCAACGAGATCGACGAGAAGTGGGATGTGTATAATCAGGGCGATTTCTGGTATGACCGCTGCTGGCTCGTGGAGGACCCGCCCGGCAGCACACAGAAGCTGATTACAGCCAGCTGCGCCCTTGCGAATGGTGAGGGTGACTTCGAGCTCGACGACACCGGCGAGTTTGATATCGGCGGCACGAGCATCCACAACTTCGGCAATGGCGTCTATGGCCGCACGGGCCTGAAAAGCGCACTGCAAAACTCTGTCAACACATACTTTGCAGCGCTCTCGCTCCGGCTGGGGCAGGCCGCTTTCATGGAAACGCAGGAGAAATTTCTGTACAACGTGCCCATTTCGGATCTGGATTTCACCGAGCAGACGCTGACGTCCACGGTCAGCCTGACCACGCAGGCATCGCTCGCAATGGCTGGATACGGTCAGAGCACGCTTAGGACGAGCCCGCTGCACATTGCCCTGTCAATGGCCGGCGTCATGCATGACGGGACGATCGTCAAGCCTTATCTGGTGGAAAACACCACAATTAAGGGCAGAACCAAGCATCAGCACAAGCCGGAAACGCTCAGCAAAGACTGCATCTCCAAGGCCGATGCCCGCACACTGCGCTCATATCTCAACGCCAATGCGACCAGTTATGGCTTCGATGAAGCGACCTGCGGCAAGACATATGCAAAAACTGGAACAGCCGACGACTCCCACGGGACAAATCACGTCTACTGCGTTTCCGCCACAGGGGACTATGTTGTGCTCGTGAGCATCAGCCATACGCACAGCGCTTCCGGGCTTACCCTTCCGATCACGAAAAATGTGCTCTCGTATGTCCACGGCATGCAGTCCTGAGGCGCGCATCGCCCGCTCTGAAAGCAGCACAGCGCCCGCCGATTCATATCGGTGGGCACTGTGCCGTTTTTTATTCCAGCGTTTTTATAAAAGCCGCCTGTGAATGTTGTATAATATCATCGAAGTGAAAAGACCGCTGTAGAAAGGAGAAACGAAGATGAAGAAGCTGGACCTGGAGGACCTGAATCTGAATCCGTCCGAAACCGCAACGACCAATGCCGCGTACATGACATGGGTCGACAAAGCAGAGGAGGAGGCGCAGCGCTGGCCGCGGCTTTATGGCCGGGACGCGGGGAAAACGTTTAAAGACTGTGGCGGACTGCAGCTGCACCTTTCGACCAACGACGGCATCGAGGAAGAAATGGAGCGCACCACCGCCTTCCCGCTGGTCGTGTTTCGCGGCACGCTTGTCGCTGCTGACGGCGGCGGTTTGGCGTTTGAGCAAAAGCTCAAGTTCCGGTCCAGAGCAAACCAACTCAAGGACACGCGCATCTGGCAGGTGCGGGCGCCGGACGAGCTGTCACCGCTGCTGGACTACATCCGTGAGAACGAGTTCACGATCTCCATGCTTGGCAACGTCGGCTGGTACGACAGGTTCAGCAGGGAGAAGGGGGGGCTTTCCTTCTACGCCAGTGATCTCGTGCTGGAGGAGGGGTTCCGTGTCGGACCTGGCAACGCGATCGGCACGCGCATGCCGCGTTCGCTCGTCCGGTCGATCGTAACGAAGCTGCTGGCCGGCATTGACGCGCCGGGTGCGTACTATGATGTGCGCGCGCGCTATTCGACCTTTAACGAGATGAACCTCCTGTACGAATTCTATAAGGACGTCCTTCCGGCCAAGGTGCGGATGTTGGCCGGCCACTCGCTCGTCGACTACGGGCGCCTGCGCGGCGATGAGCAGAAGCATGCGCTGCAGGCGGCTTCGTTCGTCTGGGAGGTGGACTGGCGGCAGACCGGCACTGCCGACATTCCCCCGTGCGCGGAGCTGCGCGAGAAGCTCGGCGCGCGCTTTAGCGGCATGGATGACGTGATCGAGCGCCTGCTCGAGATCGCGGCCGCCATCCGCCGCTCCGGCACGATACCGAAGCAGGGGGTGCTCCTCTGGGGACCTGCCGGCGGCGGCAAAACGATGATCGCAACGGCATTCGCCAAGCTGCTTCAGCTGCCGGTTGAGCGCCTGGACCTGAATACGCAGGGCGATCGCGAGACGCTTTGCGGTACCTCACGCATCTACAATAACGCGACGATGGGCGAGATCACCAAATGCATCCGCAGAGCGCACAGCAGCAGCATGGTGCTGCTGATCAACGAGCTGGATAAGGCGGCGAAGGAGGGTGACCAGAACGCATCCGAGGCGCTGCTGTCCGTGCTCGACCGCACCGGCTTTTATGACAATTTCCTGATTGATCCAATTCCGACCGATAACACCTTCGTCATAGCGACTGCGAATGACATCTCGAAGATCCCGGAAACGCTGCTCTCGCGGTTCTATCAGATCGAGGTGAAGGGATACGCTGCGGAGGCAAAACGCGAGATCCTCTCCCGCGCGCTGCCGGCTGCGCTGGCAGAGGTGAAGATTTCGGACAGCAGCATCACGGTCACGGAGGCGGCGCAGACGCTGATCGTCGAGGAGTACACCGCCACAGGCGAAGCCCGGGGCATTGAGCAGATCGCCGCGCGCATTGCACATAACTGTGCCCTGCAACTTGAGCAGGGCGCCGCGGAGCCCATCGTCTACGACGAGATGGCGATCCGCCGCCTGCTGGGCGAGGGCAGCGTGTGCGAGCGTGTCGCTGCGCTGAAGCCCGGCCTTGCGAAATGTGTCAGTGAGTCCGAGGGGAATGTTTCGCTCTGCCACGTCGAGGCGATGTTTTTGCAGGGGAGCGGGCAGTTTGAGGTGATCAACGGCAACACGCTCACAGACACGTACTGCCGCGAGGCATTCCTTTACCTGCGCGCCCAGCACCCGGAGGTCGACTTCTCGCACCTGGATGTTATCATTCGCCTCCCGGTCGAGATGCGTTTGCTCAAGCACAACACCATTGGCATCGCTTGTTACGCTGCGCTGCTTTCCTACCTGCGGGAGAAGGCGCTCGACGGCAGTGTGGCGTTCGTCGGAGGCATGGACATGCTTGGGAATACTTACCTCGATGTGCCTTCACTGGACCGTTATTTGCCGGCCCTGTCTGCGGAGGGGATCAGCACTGTCGCCGTACCGCTCGGAGCCGGGCAGCGCGTGTACTGCGCCGTTGCCGACGGGCTCACGCTGGTGGAGGCCTACGACGCTGCGTCCCTGAACGAGATCTGCGGCGCCTGAGCCGCAGTGTGTGAAAAAGAACCGGCCATTCCTGTGCAGGAACGGCCGGTTTTCTTATGGATGTTATCCCAGCTGGTCAAGCTCCGCCTGCCACACGGCGGTGCAGGCGTCGCTGGGCATGCGCCAGTCGCCGCGCGGGCTGAGTGTGACCGAACCCACCTTCGGCCCGTCGGGCAGGCAGCTGCGCTTGAATTGCTGAGCGAAAAAGCGGCGGTAGAAATTCTTCAGCCAGTGCAGCAGCACGTCGTCCGGGTACCGGTCGCCGAGCGCGCGGCGCGCCAGCCGGTAGATCTTTGCCGGGCCGAAGCCGAAGCGCAGCACGTAGTACAGGTAAAAGTCGTGCAGCTCATACGGCCCCACCAGCGACTCCGTCTGCTGGGCGATCTCGCCGTTTTCGTTTGCCGGCAGCAGCTCGGGGCTGACCGGGGTGTCGAGAATGTCGAGCAGGACGGCGCGCAGGGCTTCGTTTTCCGTCGCGTCGGCCTCGTAGCGCACGATGTGGCGCACGAGCGTTTTTGGCACATCGGCGTTCACGCCGTACATGCTCATGTGGTCGCCGTTGTAAGTGGCCCAGCCGAGGGCCAGCTCGCTCAGGTCGCCGGTGCCGACGACGAGGCCGCCCGTGCGGTTGGCAAGGTCCATGAGCTCGAGGGTGCGCACGCGCGCCTGGCAGTTTTCATACGTCACGTCGAGCACGGCTTCGTCCTGCCCGATGTCGGCAAAGTGGCTGTGGACGGTGCGCGCGATCGGGATCTCCTGAAACGTCACGCCCAGCTCGCCGCAGAGGATCTCGGCGTTCGAGCGGGTGCGGTGCGTCGTGCCGAAGCACGGCATCGTCACGGCCAGCACGTCCTGCGCCGGGCGGCCGAGCTGCCGCATCGCACGCACGGCAACGAGCAGGGCCAAGGTGCTGTCCAGACCGCCGGAAATGCCGATGACGGCCGTTTCTGCGTGCGCGTGGGCGATGCGCTTGGCCAAACCGTCGGCCTGCATGGCGAGGATGAGCTCGCAGCGCTCGGCGCGGGCAGCGCCGTCGGCCGGGACGAACGGCGCCGGCGAGATGTACCGCGTGAGCGGCACCTCCCGCAGCGGCAGGTGGAACATGACCGTCTGGTATCCTTCGCTCTCGGGCTGGAACGTCGTGCTGCGGCAGCGCTCGCTGACCATGCGGCCAAGGTCGAGCTCCGTGCAGGCATAGCCGGGGCCGAAGGGCCTGGACTCCGCCAGCAGCGTGCCGTTTTCGCAGATAAGGTCGTGCGCGGCAAAGACCATGTCAGTCGTGGATTCCCCGTGGCCGGCGTCGGCGTAGAGGTACGTGCACAGCAGCCGCGCCGACTGCTGGCTCACGAGCGCGCGGCGGTAGTCGGCCTTGCCGATGGTCTCGTCGCTGGCCGAGAGGTTCGCGATCACGGTCGCGCCCGCGAGCGCGTGGTGCGTGCTCGGCGGCAGCGGAGCCCACAGGTCCTCACACACCTCGGCCGCGAGGCAAAACTCCGGCATCTCCGCGCAGCGAAACAGCAGCCGCGTGCCGAACGGCACCTCCTGCCCGGCAAAGTGCAGCGTGCGCATGCCGGTGGGCGCGGGGTTGAACTGCCGCTTTTCGTAAAACTCACCGTAGTTCGGCAGGTATGTTTTCGGCACCAGACCCAGCAGCTTCCCGTGGCAGACGACGGCGGCGCAGTTATAGAGCTTGCCGTCCGCCGCGACGGGCAGGCCCACGAGCGCCACGAGGTCGAGCGCCGCGCTCGCCTCCAGCACGGCGGCGAGTCCTTTGGCCGCGGCGCGCTGGAGCGGCTGCTGGAAAAACAGGTCGCCGCACGTGTAGCCGGTCAGCCCCAGCTCGGGGAACACCGCCAGCTGCGCGCCGTCCGCCGCTGCGCGCTGCATGGCGGCGATGGTCTGCTGCGTGTTGAACGCACAGTCGGCCACGCGCAGCGCGGGCGAGACCGTGCAGGCTTTCAGAAAACCGTGGATCATGATGCGTCAGTCCTTTCAAAAGGCAAAACCCGGAGCGCAAAGCGCTCCGGGTTTTGCGGATGCTATATCATACTACTTTTTTCGCCCAGCAGCAAGAGTCTTTTCAGGGATCGAGCCGCAGATTTCCGAGGAACGAATTCCAACCGTACAGGATAATTTTCAGCTTCTGACAGTGCTGAATGTCCGCGCGGAAGGTCTCCGGCAGGTCGCCCTGCCCAATTTCACCCGACGTGTAGACCAGCGTGTCGTCTGCGTAGACCTCGAAAAAGCTGGTCGTGTCGGAATTTTTGCAGTCATCACTGACACACCAGACACCGGACAGCGCAGCGTAGTTCCCCGAGAGATAGTATTCGATGCTCCCGAAATCCTTGGAAAATGCGTAGTATGGGGGAATGATGCAGTGCGCGAACACGTCGCCGGTGTTGGCATACTCGGTCGAGTCGTTCGCTCGCAGATGATCCTCCGTGAGGCTGTCCAGGCTGGTGAGCCATATCGGAAGCACTGACGGCTGGTAGGGATTGGGATTCGGCGTCCGGTTGATCTTATTGTAGAGCACCACATCGCCCAGAACGCCGGCATAGCTGCCCTTCGTGAAGCGGATCGTGAGCAGATTGCAGCCGGTGAGGTCTACGCTCACGTTGACCGGCAGGCTGCCGCGCGTGATCATCGGCGCGGTATAAACGCAGACATGATCGGCGTAGATCTCAAGCCCCTGGTCGGAATCCGTGTTCTTGTAATTACTGGAAATGAACCACACGGCGTCGAGCTGATCGTAATTGCCGCTGAGGTTATAGATGGCCTCGGAATAGGGCGATTTGCCCGAGAGCGCATGCCCGTAGGTGTCGCCGGTGTTCGCCTCAACTTCGTAGCGGTCCTCGATATCGACGTTGTCGCAGCGAAGGGCATCCAGATCGGTCAGGTACATGCTCTGGACAAAGAGATCCGGCGTCGGCTCGGCTGTCTGCGTGGCCGTGACGGTGCTGCGGATCGGTTTTTCATAGGCATCGCGCGCACAGCTGCGGAAGACCGAGATCAGAGCCAGCACGCCGAAGAAGATCAAGATCCACTTCAGACAGCCGCCGCCGTGCTTTGCAGTCTGCGGTGTTGCTGTACCGCCGCCTGCCGCATTGCCGGCCGAGTAAGTCGTGCCGGAGCGCGGCGTGTCACTGTGCTGCGGTCCGGATGCGGACGGTTGCCGGTAGCCCTTCGGCGGCACGTCACTGTGCTGCGGCCCGGATGCAGACGGTTGCCGGTAGCCCTTCGGCGGCGTGTCACTGTGCTGCGGTCCGGATGCGGACGGTCGGCTGCGGCCGGCCTGCGGGTAATTCGGCAGCGGGTTATCCTCCCGCTGGGCGTGCCTGTCCCATCGATCATCCATATGCTCCGCTCCCCCTCTGTTATGGCTTCCTTCAAATGATACCATAATGTTGCGGGAGAGGAAAGAAAAATCTAGAAAACGGTCAGTTTTCTGCTTCCGGCGCGTCGAGCGTGGCGTATTCCGCGCCTGTGGCAGGCTCCAGCCACTCGTTGCTCGTCTCCTCGCCGGGGCACTCGATGGCGATGTGGCTGAACCAGCAGTCCTTCTGCGCGCCGTGCCAGTGCTTGACCCCGGCCGGGATGGTCACCACGTCGCCGGGGTGCAGGGTCTGCGCGGGCTTTCCCGCCTCCTGATACCAGCCCAGACCGTCCGTGCACAGCAGCAGCTGGCCGCCGCCGGACTTCGCGTGGTGGATGTGCCAGTTGTTGCGGCAGGCGGGGGAGAAGGTGACGTTTGCGAGAAAAACGGTCTTCGTCGGGTCGGTCAGCGGGTTGAGGAAGCTCTCGCCGGTGAAGTACTGCGCATAGGCCGTGTTCGGCTTACCGAGGCCGAAGAGACCGCCGTTCGCGTCCGCGCCGCCGTCGGCATAGACCTCCTTTGCCTGCCGGAAGGCGGCCCAGGCGTTCGGCCAGCCGGCGTAGAAGGCGAGGTGCGTGAGGATCTCGGCCATTTCGGCCTTGGTCACGCCGTTTTGCTTCGCGGTCGTGAGGTGGTAGGTGAGGGAACTGTCCGTGATGCCCTTGCTGATGAGTGCCGTGATCGTGACGAT
>X340_Western_Lowland_Gorilla__coassemble_174_pt1 | contig 9255 bp, 8 predicted proteins | sample X340_Western_Lowland_Gorilla__metabat2_low_PE_002 | metagenome-assembled genome bin X340_Western_Lowland_Gorilla | reverse complement strand
CGAACGGCCAGGCCCCGTTCGTGACGGTGTTCATGTACCTCGGCGAGGCGAAAAACGAGCAGGAGCGCCACGACCTCGCCATGATCATCGAGGAGACGCTGCGCCAGCGCTATCAGGGCGTGAAAAACGAGAAGGGCGTCTGGGTCACGCCGGCGTTCCCGAAGCTCATTTACGTGCTCGAGGAGGACAACATCCACGAGGATTCCCCCTACTGGTACCTCACGGAGCTGGCCGCCCGCTGCACCGCCAAGCGCATGGTGCCGGACTACATCTCCGAGAAGAAGATGCTCGAGCTGAAAGTCGACAAAAACGGCGAGGGCCACTGCTACACCTGCATGGGCTGCCGCAGCTTCCTGACGCCGTATGTGGACGAAAACGGCAAGCCGAAGTACTACGGCCGCTTCAATCAGGGCGTCGTGACGATCAACCTGCCGGACGTGGCGCTGTCCTCCGGCGGCAATATGGAGAAGTTCTGGAAGATCTTTGACGAGCGGCTGGAGCTGTGCCACCGCGCGCTCATGTGCCGCCACGAGCGGCTCAAGGGCACGCTCTCGGACGCTGCGCCTATCCTGTGGCAGTACGGGGCGCTGGCCCGCCTGAAAAAGGGTGAGCCGATCGACAAGCTCCTCTACGGCGGCTACTCGACCATCTCCCTCGGCTACGCGGGACTGTACGAGTGCGTCAAGTACATGACCGGCAAGTCTCACACCGACCCCTCGGCCACGCCGTTCGCGCTCGAGGTGATGCAGCATATGAACGACGCCTGCAAGCAGTGGAAGCAGATGCACAACATCGACTTCAGCCTCTACGGCACGCCGCTGGAGTCCACGACGTACAAGTTTGCCAAGTGCCTGCAAAAGCGCTTCGGCATCATTCCCGGCGTCACGGACAAGGGCTACATCACCAACAGCTACCACATCCATGTGACGGAAAACATCGACGCGTTCAGCAAGCTGGCCTTCGAGTCGAAGTTCCAGGCGCTCTCGCCCGGCGGCGCGATCAGCTACGTCGAGGTGCCGAACATGCAGAACAATATCCCGGCTGTGCTCGAGGTCATGAAGTTCATCTATGACAACATCATGTACGCCGAGCTCAACACCAAGAGCGACTACTGCCAGGTCTGCGGCTACGACGGCGAGATCGAGATCGTCGAGCACGACGGCAAGCTCATCTGGCGCTGCCCGAACTGCGGCAACACGGATCAGGACAAGATGAACGTGGCCCGCCGCACCTGCGGCTACATCGGCACCCAGTTCTGGAACCAGGGCCGCACGCAGGAGATCAAGGAGCGCGTGCTGCACCTGTAACACGCGAAAGCAAAAATAACCGGCGGGCGTGTCCATATGGCGCGCCCGCTGTCTGCGAGGAATTGCTATTATGTATTATGGGGAGATCAAGACCTGCGACATTGCCAACGGCGTCGGCGTGCGCGTGACGCTGTTCGTTTCCGGCTGCACGAACCACTGCTACAACTGTTTTCAGCCGCAGACGTGGGACTTTCACTACGGCAAGCCGTTTGACGCGGCGGCCGAGCGGGTGATTTTTGCCGAGCTGGAAAAGCCCTTCATCCGCGGCCTGACGCTGCTCGGCGGCGATCCGTTCGAGCCGGAAAACCAGCGCGCGCTCGTGCCGTTTCTGCGCCGGGTGCGTGCGCAGTATCCGGATAAGGACATCTGGGCGTATTCGGGCTTCACGCTCGACAAGGAGCTCACCGTCGACGGTGCGCACCCGCGCTGCGAGGTCACGGACGAGATGCTCTCGCTCATCGACATCCTCGTCGACGGGCGCTATATTGACGCGCAGCGCAACATCAGCCTGCGCTTTCGCGGCTCGGAAAACCAGCGCATCATTGACATGGACCGGACCCGCGCGGCGGGCCATATCGTACTCTGGGAGGGCATGAACGGATGGAAGTAAAGATTCAGAAGCTGCGGCCCGGCGCCGTGACGCCCCGCCGCGGCAGCGCGGACGCCGCCGGCTACGACCTCTATGCCTGCCCGGCGGACGGGCAGAGCGTCACGATCGCACCGCACGCGACGGCCATGATCGGCACGGGGCTCGCCCTCGCCATCCCGGCGGGGTATTTCGGCGGCGTGTTCGCGCGCAGCGGGCTGGCCTCTAAGCAGGGGCTGCGCCCGGCCAACTGCGTTGGCGTGATCGACGCCGATTACCGCGGCGAGTGCACCGTCGCGCTGCACAACGACACGGACGCGCCGCGCACCGTCGCGCCCGGCGACCGCATCGCCCAGCTTGTGATCCTGCCGTTTCTGGCGGCGGAGTTTTCGGAGGCGGACGCGCTCGATGCGACCGGCCGCGGCGCGGGCGGCTTCGGCAGCACCGGCCGGTAAACAAAATGCAAAAGCCCGATCCCCGGAGCGCTGCTCCGGGGATCGGGCTTTTTTCAGCGGCAGGCTTGTTTTTTCAGCGGTAGTCTGCGAACACGGCAGAGAATTCGTCGAGATTCACGCTCGAGTAGCGCCGGGTGTTGTCCTCGCACACGGGCAGCATCTGCTGCGTGAATGCGGCGCAGCGCGTCCATTCGTCGGTGACGGTCTGGCTGTGCGCGGTGGTCAGGTCATAGTGCTGCGTGAGATAGTCGGCGAGGTAGGGTGTGAATTTCTCCGCGCCGAAAATGTTCAGATGCTCGGCGTTGGCAAAATCATTGAGCGGGTCGAGGCCGATGGCGTCCATCTGCGTGTCGAAGTTCACGAAATCATACCCGTACTCGTGCACGACCGCCTCCAGCTCGGCAAACACGGCGTCGTAGTTTTCAATGACGGTGCGGTGCGGGAAGCGGGCAAAGAGCACGTTTTTTATCCCCAGCGCCCTGGCCGTCTCGCAGAAGGTGCGCAGGCTCTGCTCGTTGAAATCGTCGAGCGTTTGCTGGCGCACGGGGATCTCGTCCGTCGGAAGCAGGTACGACGAGATCGACAAAAACGGCTTGGTGTACGAATAGCCCGCGTCGCGCGCCTGCTGCTGCAGCGACAGCGAGCGGCGGATGAGGCTCAGATCCTTCCAGTTGCTGTGATATTTAAGCAGCGGCACATAGTACGACAGGCGCTTGCCCTGCACGCACTCGTCAATGGCCTGCACCTTGTTGCGTGACAGCGGCAGTGTGTCGAGCCATTCGCGCGTTGCGGCCTTGCCGAGCTCGTCGCGCTCGGCCGCCGTGTACAGAAAGCCATTGACCTCCACGACGTAGACGCCTGGACTCTGCCGCTTGGCGCTCTCGCGCAGCATGGAGGGGTAGATCGTCCCCGGCGCGGCCGACACGGCCAGCGGATAGCTCGTAAAGCCCGCGTGCTGCCATGCCAGCGGCGCGCAGTAGTCTGTGAACGTCTCGCTCGCGCCGAGGATCATGACGTCGATGGAATCCTTCGGCTCGAGGTAGAAGCTGCGGATGTACTGCTGCTCGGTCGCGTTGTTCACGGTCAGCAGCCGTGTGAGCGCGCCATAGATCAGCGCCGCGATGAGCAGGAACGCAATGACGCGGACGATCGTTTTTCGTTTGCTGCGGTTTTGTTTCATAATGACCTCTTTTACGGCCGGGCACGTTCAGCGCCAGGCACGGAATTCCGGAGAAAATTCGTTGAAGCAGGCTTGGGTGCCCGCTGCGGCCTTCTGCTCGCAGGCGGACAGGAGCTTGTCCGTAAAGTCCGCACAGCGGTCCCACCGGGCGGCTGTGCGGCGGCTGTGCGGCCCGGACAGGTCGTAGTGCGCAGCCAGGTACTGCCCGAACCAGGCAGTGAACTTCTCCGTGCCGAACACGTTCATGTGCTCGGTATCACAAAAGTCGTGATACCGGTCGAGCCCGAGGGACTCGGCGTCCGTGTCCAGGTCTAGGAAGGAATAGCCGCAGTCGTTGACGACTGCCGCCATGCGCGGCAGGACGGTCGCGTCATCCACCGTGCCCCGGTGCGGGAAGCGGACGAAGAGCAGATTCTCCACGCCGCACGACTGGGCATAGGCGCAGAAGTCGCGCAGGGCCTGCTCGTTTTCGGCGCTCATGTCGATGTATTTCGGCTCCACGTCGTCCGTGCAGACGGTGGTCGAGACCTCCAGCCCCTTTGTGAGCGAGCAGCCGGCGCGCTGCATCTGCAGGCGCTGGATCAGCGCGCTGCCCCACAGGCTCGGCGAGCGCCAGTTCTTATGGTATTTCTGCAGGCGGAAATAGTACGGCGAGCGCTGGCCGCTCGGCACCAGAGCACGGATGGTGTTGAGCTTGTTGGCCGACAGCGGGATGTTGTCGATCCATTTGTGCAGGCCAATCTTTGTATCCTTCTCGCCAAAATCGTACAGGAAGGCATTGACCTCCACGACGATGACCTTCGGCTTTTGGCGGCGCAGCGTCTCGGCGAGCATGGAGCGGTACAGGCATGCCGGCGCGCTCGACACGGACAGCGAATAGCTGGTATAGCCGCAGTTTTTCCACGCGAGCGGCGCACAGTAGCCGGTGTAGAGCTCGCTCGCGCCGATGAGCACGACATCAAGCGAATTTTTCGGCTCCAGATAAAAGCCGCGGATATGGCGCTGGTCGGCAGGGTTGTTCACGCTCAGCACATCCGTGAGCACGCCATAGAGCAGCGCGGCGACCAGCAGAAAAATGACCGCGCGCAGGGCGCGCTTTTTGGATTTGGAACGTGACTGCATAGGTGATTGCGCTTTCTGTGCCGGCGACGGCACGGTCGGGGATCGGGTCAGCGGTAGGCGTCAAACTCCGCCGAGAATTCGTTGAGGTTTTGGTTCGTGTTCTCGGCGGCGAGCTTTTTGCTCAGCGGCAGCGTCTGCGTCGTGAAATCGGCGCAGCGCTCCCACTCGGCGGTGACGGTCTCGCTGTGCGTGCCCGTCAGGTCATAGCGCCCGGTGAGGTACCGCCCGAACCAGACGGTGAACTTCTCCATACCGATGGTGTTGAGATGGTCGGAGTCGATAAAATCCGCGCAGCGGTCGAGTCCGATCGTGTCGAACGCGTCGTGCAGGTCGAGCAGCTCGTAGCCGTATTCGCCCACGACGGCGGCCACGTCGGCAAACACGTTCGGGTCAGTCGTCTGCGTGCGGTGCGGCGTGCGCAGGAAGAGCACGTCCGTGCCGATCGAGCGCGCCTGCGCGCAGAAATCGCGCAGGTACTGCGCGTTCGCGTCGCTGAGCGTCAGCGGCCGGACGTCTGGCGTAAAGTCTGCGGGCAGGGACTTGCACACCGTCTCCACGCCTTTGGACAGCGAGTAGCCGGTCTTGTCCATTGTGCGCAGGCGCCGCTGCACCGGCAGCCAGGAATCGACCTGGTACCAGTTGGCGTGGTATTTTGCGACGTTGAAGTAAAACGAGCTCTGCAGCTCCGCAGGCACGCAGGTGCGGATGGTCTCGATCTTGTTGCGCGACCAGGGCATATTGTCGATCCACTTGCGGAGGTTGGCCTCGAGCTTTTCCGAGTCTTCGTCATTGATGAAGCCGTCGATGTCCACAACGATGAGCTTCGGGTGCTGGCGGTTCACCGCTTCTGTGAGCAGGGAGCCGTAGAGCCGGGCGGGGATGTTCGACACGGCCAGCGGATAGCTCGTAAAGCCGTAGTCCCGCCACGCGAGGGGTGCGCTGTAGCCCGTGTAGAGCTGGCTCGCGCCGATGAGCACCACGTCGAGACTGTCCTCCGGCTCGAGGAAGAAGCCGTGCACGTGGCGCATGTCCCACTCGTTGTTCACAACGAAGGCCGGCGAAATGAGCCCGATGCCCAGCACGGCGATGAGCACGAAAATGACCGCGCGCAGCGCCGTGCGGGTCCTGGAGATGCGTCCGCTTCCCATGGCTTAAAACTGCATGTACACGAACTCGGACGCCTGCACGCCCGGGCCGTAAACGCCCATGAGCACGACGGCGAAGATGCCGCCGAGCAGCACGGCCCAGCGCAGGGCGAGACACTTCTCGTCGAGGATCTCGCGGATGGTGCGCTGCGAGCGCTCCTGAATGACGGAGGCGGTGAAGATCACGACCGTGCCGAACAGCAGCACGGCCCAGTCATACCGCGTCAGCGGCAGGGCCTCGAGCACGGCACTCGGCCGCAGCTGCGACAGGTGCAGGTCGGTCACGGACTTGGCCATCATGCCCATGGCGGCGCGGAAGCCGTTGGCAATGTCAAAGTAATAGCCGATGAGCACGACCACGAACGTGCGCAGCATGGAAAACACCTGATACCACGCGCTCTTGCGCTCGATGTGCAGCGCGGCGACGACCTTGTCCGACACCGGCTGCAGCAGCGTGGACACGAGAATGACCATGCCGTTCCAGAAGCCGAAGGCGACGTACTTCCAGCTTGCGCCGTGCCAGATGCCGATGACGAGGAACGTGATGAGCGAGGCCACGGCCGTCGGCAGGACCTTGCCGATATGATTGCCGAGGTGCTGCTTGGCGTGGCGGCCCCAGTTGAGGAACGCCTTCGAGATCGACAGCGGATAAAACAGGTAGTTGCGCAGCCAGTCGCCGAGGGAAATGTGCCAGCGGTGCCAGTACTCGGTGAGCGTGCGCGAGAAGTACGGCCGGCGGAAGTTTTCGCCCATGGTGATGCCGAACATCTGCGCCACGCCGCGCGAAATGTCGATGCCGCCGGAGAAGTCGGCATACAGCTGCAGCGCGTACACGAGCGCGGCCAGCAGCACGTAGGTGCCGGCGTAGTCGGTGTACGCCCCGGCGACGGTGTGGATCATGCCCACGGCGCGGTCGGCGATGACGAGCTTCTTGAAAAAGCCCCACAGGATCAGCTCTGCGCCGTAGCGGATGTTGTCAAAGTTATATTTGTGCTCGTCGTAGAGCTGGTGCGCCAGCTGATCGTACACGCCGATCGGGCCCTGAATGATCTGCGGGAAGAAGGACACGAACAGCGCGAGCTTGCCGACGCTGCGCTCGGCGGGGACCTTCTCGCGATAGACGTCCAGCACATAGCCCATGGACTGGAACGTGTAAAACGAGATGCCCAGCGGCAGCAGCAGCCCGATGTGGCCGAGCGAGACCGTCAGCCCCACGGACGCGAAGAGCGCCTCCATGGACTCGGCAAAGAAGTTATAGTATTTCAGCACGGCAAGAATGCCGAAGTTGAACACCAGAATGCCGATCATGAGCGCCTTGCGGCGGGACTTGCAGCGCTTTTTGTACGCCTTGCGTTCCTCGCGCTCCCAGTCCTGCTTGTGCGCGGCGACGGTCTGCTCCATGCGCGCGGTCATGGCATCCATGCCGCGGGCGCCGAAGTAGGTCGTGAGCGTTGTGATGATGATAAAGCCCATGTACCGCAGGCACACGAACGCGTAAAACGCGTAGCTGCCGATGAGCAGCACTACCCACTGGAACCGCTTCGGCACCAGGTAGTACAGCACCAGCAGCGCGAGCACCAGCAGATAAAATGACAGCGATGTCAGAGTCATGTTCCGTCCTCCAGCGTCTGGCAGGTGTTGAGCACGTCGGTCGCGAACCGGTCGCGCACGAGCGTGAAGGCCCCGTCGCGGTACAGCGCCACGCGCGGCATATCGCGCGACAGGAACACGGACACGCCCTCCGTCACGGAGTACGCGCCGCAGCGGCCGAGGGCGATCACGTCGCCCACGCGCAGGGGCGGCAGCTGCGCCTCGCGCACCAGCACGTCCGCCGTTGTGCACAGGCTACCGCAGAGCATCCACGGCCCGGCGGCGTCCGCGCTCTCGCGCAGGAGCGTCAGCGGCGGGACCTGCATGCCCATGAGCTGGCCGTCATACTTGACCTGGTGCATGCCGCCGTCGCACACGGCGTAGTTCACGCCGAGGTTGCACTTGGCATCCGCCACGCCGGTGAGGAACGTCCCGCACGGCGCTGCGAAAAAGCGGCCCATCTCGATCGTGAGCGGGTACTTTTCGCCGAAGGCGCGGATGTGCGCCGCCGCCGCGTCGAGCAGCGCGCAGTCGCGCGCCTCGGCGTCGGCGCGGAAGCACTCGGCGTTCAGCCCGGGGCCGTATTCCACGTGCTGCGCCGTGAAGCCGTAGCGCTCGTGCAGCATCGTGAGGTATTCGTCCAGCTGCGCGAGCTCCTTTGCGATCACGGCGTCCTTGCGCTTTTGCGTGCCGGAAAAGTAGTGGATGCCCACGATCGTCACGTTCGGGAACTCCGCGCGCCGGGCGACGAGCTCCGCCAGCGCGTCGGGGTCCATGCCGAACTGGCTGCCGGCGGTCAGGCGCGGCAGCACGCGGACGTGCTTTCCCTGCGCGGCCGCGGCGGCGCAGATGAGCTCAAAGTGCAGCGTGCTCTCGGCCGTGAGCAGATCTGCCCCCAGCGCGACGGCGCGCGCAACATCGTCCGCGCCCTTGTTCACACCGGAGTACAGGATGCGCTCCGGCGGGATAGCGAGCTTCTCGCAGATCGTCAGCTCGCCGGGGGAGCACACCTCCACCCAGCGGAACACGTCCGGCAGGCCGCGCAGCACGAAGGGATTGGCCTTCATGGAGTAGCACAGATTTACATCAGAGCCGAACGCGGCGCGCACCCTTTGAGCGCGCGCCGTGAAGGCCTCCAGATCAAACAGATACAGCGGCGTGCCGTATTTCGCGGCCGCCGTCCGGAGTGCAGCCTTGTCCATCAGTCCTCGTCCTGCAGGCGCTGCACCATGGCCAGCAGACTTTTCGCGGAGTTGAAGTTCTCCGGCACGAGGTCCTTGGCGCCGATCTCAATGTCAAACGCGTCGTTGAGCGCCGCGACGAGCGACACGATGTCGAACGACTCGAGAATGTGGTCGTCGATGAGGGCGGTCTCGGTCTCAAAATCCACGTCGGGGCGCAGATCGGTCAGAATGTCCATCAGTTCCTGTTCCATGATAAATATACCTCCTGAAGTGAGTAAAGTAAGCAAAATCAGTGTTTGGCCGCGGCGGTGATGCGCTCGGCCAGCGCGCGCATGTTCGTCTTGCCGTTGTCGAGCCGGGGCATGGCCTCGAGCTGCTCGATCTTGCGCGGCACCATAAAGCCCGGCAGATCGGCGCGCAGGGCGACGGCGATGTCGCGCTTGGTCACGCCCTCGCCGGTGTAAAACAGCCAGATCTGCTCGTGCGCCTGGTCATAAAGCGCGCAGCAGTCTTCCACGCCGGGCACCTTCGCCGCAGCGAGGTCGATCTCCCCGAGCTCCACGCGGTGGCCGAGGTGCTTGACCTGCCGGTCCTTGCGGCCGTGGAACATGAGGTTGCCGTCGGGCGCGAAGTGCCCGAGGTCGCCGGTTTTATAGATGCGCTCGTCGTATGCGTGGTTGAGCGGG
>X340_Western_Lowland_Gorilla__coassemble_169_pt1 | contig 9615 bp, 7 predicted proteins | sample X340_Western_Lowland_Gorilla__metabat2_low_PE_002 | metagenome-assembled genome bin X340_Western_Lowland_Gorilla | reverse complement strand
GGCCTCGAATTTATGCGGCAATTCGGCATAGACGGCGCCCGTGCGCGTGACGGATTCGATCATTTCGCCGCCGGAGAGAAACGGCGGCATTTCCTCGAGCAGGTCCTCCCTGCCGTACAGCCCGCCGATGCCCATGGGGCCAAAGACCTTGTGGCCCGAGAAGGCGAAGAAATCCGCGCCCAGCTCCTGTACGTTCACCGGCATGTGCGGCGTGCTCTGCGCACCGTCCACAACCATGACTGCGCCCTTTTTGTGCGCCATGGCGGCGACTTCCTGCACCGGGTACTTCCGGCCGAGAACGTTCGACACCTGCGTCATGGCGACGATCTTCGTGCGCTCAGTGATGAGCGATTCGATCTGCTGGAGATCCACGCTGCCGTCGGGCGCGCACTCGATAAACTTCAGCTCCGCGCCCGTCTGGCGGCAGACCATCTGCCACGGCAGCAGGTCGCTGTGGTGCTCCATGATGGATACGAGCACCTCGTCGCCCGATTTCACGTGTGTCAGGCCGTAGCTGTAGGCGACGAGGTTCAGGCTCTCGGTCGTATTGCGGGTGAAGATGATCTCCCGCTCCGACTTTGCGCCGATGAAACCGCGCACCGTCTCGCGCGCCTGCTCATAAATATCGGTCGCCTCGACGCTCAGCGGATACAGGCCGCGCAGGGGGTTTGCGTTGTGACAGCGGTAGAAATCTGCCACTGCATCAAGCACGCACTGCGGGCGCTGGGCCGTGGCCGCGTTGTCGATATAGGCGACGTCCGTATGCTGAAAGATCGGGAAGTCATTTTTGTAGTTATACGCCATCGTTGAGTTCCTCCTCCAGCGTCTGAAGAATCTGCGCGCGCAGCGCTTCGTCGTCCACCGTGCGCGCAAAGCGCTCGATCGATGCGCGGGCCAGGATGTTTTCGGCCTGTTCGCGCGAGATGCCGCGGCTCTCAAAGTAAAACAGCGTCTCGTCATCGAGCTCGCCAATGGTCGCGCCGTGGTTGCCGACGACGTTTTCCTCGGCACACAGGATGAGCGGCACCGTCTTATTGACGACATCGTCGCCAAGCATGAGCACGGTCTCTTTCTCATTGCCGACGGAGTTCGACGAGCCGGTCTTAAAGTCGATCGTGCCGCGAAAAACCTTCTTCGCCGCGTCCTTGAGCGCGCCGGACGTGTCGATCTCGCACTCCGTGTTCTTGCCGTAGTGATTGACAACGACGTTGACGTCGATCGTCTGGCTGCCGCGGCCGAGATAGCCGATCTGCGCCGAATAATGGCTGCCGTCGCCGACAAGTTCCGTGTCGTTGTCCGAATATAGGTCGCCCCTGCCCATAAGAATCTGTGTCATGGCCACACCGGCATCGGGCGCGCAGTCCGCGTCCGTTCTGGCATAGAGCAGCGCACCGTCCTGCGCACCGAGCACCTGCACAAGGCGCAGAGACGCATGGTCATGCAGCGTCAGCGCCGTTTCCACAGCGAAGGTGCCCTGTGTGTCGAGCGCCATATACACCGTTGCCTGCACACCGGCGGCCACTTCGACCGAAATGTGCTTGCGGCTATGGCTCTCGGCGCCGGTCAGGCGGATGTGCAGCGGCTGCGCCTGATTTTCTGCTGTAATTTCATATGCATCTGTCCCGAGATCGGCCGTTTCGGCCACATTCCACGGGATGGTCGCTTCGTTGACATTGAGATGGTTCCACGTTCTGGTCGGCAGTTTGTTGACGACCAGCTGTTGCGTCGTATTCACGATATTCCCTCCTTTCGGAATGTGCGGTCAGCCGATGCTGCCCTTCATCTCCAGACGAATGAGATTGTTCATTCCCACCGCGTACTCCAGCGGCAGCTCCTTGGAAACGTTGTCCGCAAAGCCGCTGACGATCAGCGCACGGGCGTCCTCCTCGCTCATGCCGCGGCTCATGAGATAAAACACTGCTTCGTTGCTGATGCTGCCGATCTTGGCCTCATGGCCGACGGCGGCGTCCTTCGTGCGGATATCCATGGCCGGGACGGTATCGGACCGGGACTCGGAATCGAGCATCAGCGACTGGCAGGACACGGAGGATTTCGCGTGCTTGGCGCCCTTTTGCACCACGACGCTGCTGCGGAACGTGCTGATGCCGCCGCTCTTGCTGATGGAGCGCGTATTCATGTACGAACTCGTGTTCTTGCCGATGTGCACGACCTTCGCGCCGGTGTCGAGGTTCTGCCCCGCGCCGGCAAATGTGACGCCGGTGAACTCCATCTTAGAGTTATCGCCCTTGAGCACGCTCATCGGGTACAGGCAGCCGACATGGGAGCCGAACGAACCGGACACCCACTCGATCACGCCGCCCTCTTCCACGAGCGCGCGCTTGGTGTTGAGGTTATACATGTTTTTCGACCAGTTCTCAATGGTCGAGTAGCGCAGCTTCGCGCCCTTCTTGACGTACAGCTCCACACAGCCGGCGTGGAGGTTTGCGACGTTGTATTTCGGTGCCGAGCAGCCCTCGATGAAGTGCAGGCTCGCGCCCTCATCGACGATGATGAGCGTGTGCTCAAACTGGCCCGCGCCCTTGGCGTTCAGGCGAAAATACGACTGCAGCGGGATGGACACCTGCACACCCTTCGGCACGTACACGAACGAGCCGCCGGACCAGACCGCGCCGTGCAGCGCCGCAAACTTATGATCGCGCGGCGTAACGAGCTTCATGAAGTACTTTTGCACCATGTCGGCGTACTCGCCCTTGAGTGCGCTCTCCATATCGGTATAGACAACACCCTGTGCGGCCACCTCGTCCTTGACGTTGTGGTACACGAGCTCGGAGTCGTACTGCGCGCCGACGCCGGCAAGCGATTTGCGCTCCGCCTGCGGGATGCCGAGGCGCTCAAACGTGTCTTTAATGTCCTGCGGGACGTCCTTCCAGTCGCTTTTCATGTCGGTCTTGGGACGGACGTATGTTGCAATGTGCTCCATGTCCAGCCCCTCGATGGACGGACCCCAATCCGGGATCGGCATCTCGTTATAGATCTGCAGCGACTGCAGCCGGAACTGCTGCATCCAGACCGGATCGCCCTTTTCCTTCGAGAGCCGGTCGATGATCTCCGGCGTCAGGCCCTCCTGCATGCGATAGGCATCGTCCTCTTTGTCGCGGATGTCATAGACACTGCGGTCAATGTCCGCGACCTGACTTTTTTCCTTCATTCGGATCGCCTCGCTTTCAGTCTGCCTGGATGCCGCCAAAGCCGTTTTCGTTGATGGTATCGACGAGCGATGCATCACCGTTTTTCACGATGATGCCCTTTTCCATGATGTGTGCCGCGTCCACGGTCAGCGCCTCGAGAATACGCGTGCTGTGCGTGATGATGAGCAGCGAGCCGTGCACACGCTCGCGGTAAAGCTGCACGCCCTTGGAAACCGTGCGCACCGCGTCGACGTCCAGACCGGAGTCTGTCTCGTCGAGGATGGCGAGCTTCGGCTCGAGCATGAGCATCTGCAGAATTTCGGCTTTCTTCTTCTCACCACCGGAAAAGCCCACGTTCAGATCGCGCTCGGCGTAGGAAGCGTCCATCGCCAGCAGCTCCATCGTCTCGGCGAGCTTCTTCTTGAAGTCCCAGAGGCGGACGCGCTTGCCGGTCTTTTGCTCCAGCGCGCTGCGGATAAAGGCACTGAGCGTCACGCCGGGCACCTCGAGCGGGTTCTGGAAGGACAGGAAAATGCCCTTTTTCGCGCGCTCATTGACCGGCAGCTCCGTGATGTCCTCGCTGTCAAAGACGATCTTTCCGGCTGTGACCGTATACTCCGGATTGCCGGTGATCGCGTAGCCGAGCGTGGACTTACCGGTGCCGTTCGGCCCCATGAGCACGTGCGTCTCGTCTTTGCCGACGGTCAGATCCACACCGTGCAGGATCTCCTTGTCGCCTGCGCTCACGTGCAGGCCGCTCACTTCAAGCAGGTTGCTGTTCATATATGCGTCCTCCGTTCCCAATGGCAGGCCGTGCCGGGCGGCACGGCTGCATAATATACACAAATTCGAGAGGCTCTGGAGGGGTTGACACGTAATCCCTACCTCTATGGCATGAATTATATGCCTATATTCCCACGCTGTCAATAGGAATAAGAAACGTCGGCAGCAAAAAAATGCGCACGGCCGTAAAACCGTGCGCACTTTTGACACAAATCTTTAGAATTGGAACAGGTTCAGGCCGATCTCCTCGCTGTGGAAGCGATCCACCCGCCCGTCAATGACCGTGATGACCATCTCGCAGGTGGCGCTGATGACGGCGCGGTTCAGATGCCCTCCGAACACCTCGCCCTTCTCGTTTCCGGCGCTCATGTGCAGGTGCGTGTAAAACGCGCCGTCCATCGTGTTGATGGTGCCGGTCAGCGAGACGATCTCGAAATCGCCCGCGAACGAATTGGCGTGGTACTGCTTTTCGGCCGTGTGGAACACGCCGACCGTGAATTCGCCGACCGCGCCGAGTGCCTGCACGCTTGCGAGCTTGATCTGCTCGGCCTGCGCGATCGCCTTGACCTGCTCGAGCACCTCCTCGCCGCGGTCGATGCGGGCGACGATGGTGTTTCCAAATCTTCGATACTCCATGGGTCTCCTCCTTTGGCTTCATTATCTGGATTATACCGCGCCCCCTGCCGGCATGCAAGGGGCGCGGCGGAAATTATTCAAGCTCGAACGCGCCGGTATAGAGCTGGTAGTACACACCCTTTTCAGCGATGAGCTTTTCATGGCTGCCTCGCTCGATGATGCGGCCGTGGTCGAGCACCATGATGACATCGGCGTTTTTGACCGTCGAGAGCCGGTGCGCGATGACGAACACCGTGCGGCCTTCCATGAGCTTATCCATGCCGCTCTGCACGAGCGCCTCCGTGCGGGTGTCGATGGAACTGGTCGCCTCGTCGAGGATCATGACCGGCGGGTCTGACACAGCCGCGCGTGCAATGCTCAGCAGCTGGCGCTGGCCCTGGCTCAGGCCGCTGCCGTCACCCTTGAGCACGGTGTTGTAGCCGTCCGGCAGCATGCGGATGAAGTGATCGGCGTTGGCGAGCTTTGCCGCCGCGATGCAGTCATCATCCGTCGCGTCCGGATTGCCGTAGCGGATGTTTTCCATGACGGTGCCGGTGAAGAGGTTCACGTCCTGGAGCACGATGCCGAGACTGCGGCGCAGATCGGCCTTGCAGATCTTATTGATGTTGATGCCATCATAACGGATCTTGCCGTCGGCAATGTCATAGAAGCGGTTGATGAGGTTCGTGATCGTTGTCTTGCCGGCGCCGGTCGCACCGACGAAGGCCACCTTCTGGCCCGGTTCGGCATAGAGCGTGATGTCGTGCAGGACTTCCTTGTCCGGCGTGTAGCCAAAGTCCACATGGTCGAACACGACGCGGCCCTCAAGCTTCGTGTACGTGACCGTGCCGTCGCCGTGCGGGTGCTTCCACGCCCAGAGGCCGGTGTGGTGGTCAGCCTCGACGAGCGCGCCGTTTTCCTCTCTGGCGTTGACGAGCGTAACATAGCCGTCGTCCGTCTCCGGCTCGGCGTCCATAAACGCAAAGATGCGCGACGCACCGGCCAACGCCGTGACGATGGAGTTGAACTGGTTGGAGATCTGCGAGATGGGGTTTGTGAATCCGCGCGAGAGCGTCAGGAACGATGCGATCATGCCGAGCGTGAGCGTGTTCATGCCGGTCAGGCCGAGGTTCGGCGTGCCGGCAATGGCCATCGTGCCACCGATGACGGCGATGATGACATACTGCAGGTAGCCGACGGCATTCATCATCGGCATCATGCTGTTGGCCATGCCGCTGGCGCGCGCGGCGTTTTCCGCCCAGACACGGTTGCGGCGGTGCAGCTCCTCCTTGCTCTGCTCTTCGTGGCAGAACACCTTGACGACCTTCTGGCCGTTGACCATCTCCTCGACATAGCCGTTGAGATCTGCCAGTGCCCTCTGCTGTGCCATGAAGTAGCCGCCGATGCGGCCGGTGAGCCTGCGCACGAACATGAGGATGAGCGCCATGACGGCGCACACGATCAGCGTCAGCCAGACGCTGATATACAGCATGCAGAAAAACACGACCGTCAGCGTAAACACCGACGACACGAGCTGTGCCATGGACTGCGCGATCATCTGGCGCAGCGTGTCGGTATCATTCGTATACAGGCTCATGATGTCGCCGTGCGTATGCGTGTCAAAATAGCGGATGGGCAGGCTCTGCATCTTCTCGAACATCTCGTCACGGATGCGCTTGAGCGTGCCCTGCGCGATCGTGACCATGCGGCGGTTATACAGCCACGTGGCCAGCGTACCGACAAGATATACGCAGCCGATCGTCACCAGTGCGCGGATCAGGCCGGAAAAGTCCGGCGACGCCGTACCGAGCATGGGGACGATATAGCCGTCGATCAGCTTCTGCAGGAACATGGACGAGGCCGCACCGGCGACCGCGCTGAGCAGAATGCAGACAGTCACGAGCACGAGCGTGCCCTTGTAAGCGCGCATATACGACAGCAGGCGCTTGAGCGTCTGGGAATCCAACTTTGGGCGTTCAGGCATCGTCCTCGCCTCCCTTCTGCTGGGACTCATAGACCTCACGGTAAATTTCGCTCGTGTGCAGCAGCTCCTCATGGCTGCCGACATCGGCAATATGCCCATCGTCGAGCACGACGATGCGGTCCGCGTTTTGCACGGAACTGATGCGCTGCGCGATGATGATCTTCGTCGTCTCCGGGATATAGGCGGAAAAGGCCTGCTGGATCTGCGCGTCCGTGCGCGTGTCGACAGCGCTCGTCGAGTCGTCGAGGATGAGCACTTTCGGCTGCTTCAGCAGCGCGCGGGCGATGCACAGGCGCTGCTTCTGGCCGCCGGAGACATTCGTGCCGCCCTGCTCGATATAGGTGTCATAACCGTCCGGCATGGCGGAGATGAACTCATCCGCACACGCGAGCACGCAGGCATGGCGGAGCTCCTCGTCCGTGGCATTCTCATTGCCCCAGCGGAGGTTCTCCTTGATCGTGCCGGAAAACAGCTCATTTTTCTGCAGCACCATGGCGACGGCGTTGCGCAGAGCCTCCAGATCATAATCGCGCACGTCCACGCCGCCGAGCGTCAGCTTGCCGCCGGTGACGTCGTACAGACGCGGGATGAGCTGCACGAGCGAGGATTTGGACGCGCCCGTGCCGCCGATGACGCCGATCGTCTCGCCGGAGCGGATGTGCAGGTCAATGTCATCGAGCACCTTTTTGTCCGCCTTGGAGGCATAAACAAAGCTCACATGGTCAAAATCAATGGCGCCGTCGCGCACGGTCATGACCGGGTGCTCCGGATTTTGAATGTCCGTCTTTTCCTCGATCACCTCGGCAATGCGGCGCGCGGACGAGAGCGAGATCGTCAGCATGGCAAAAACCATCGACAGCATCATCAGGCTCGAGAGGATCTGCATGGCATAAGTAATGAGCGCGGTGAGGTTGCCGGTCGTCAGGCCAAGCGCCGGATCGTTGCCGCTGGCGATGATGGCCTTGGCGCCGAGCCAGGAGATGATGATCATGCATGCATAGATGCACGACTGCATCAGCGGCGCATTGAGCGTGATGAGCCGCTCACCCTTGGAAAAGTCCTTATAAATGCGCTCGGAAATGGCGCCGAACTTGCGGATCTCGTGCTGCTCCTGATTAAAGGACTTTACGACGCGGATGCCGCGGACATTTTCCTGCACGACGTTGTTGAGCGCGTCATACGTGCGGAACACGCGCGTGAAGATCGGGAACACGCTGCGGATGATGAAAAACAGCGCCACCGCGAGGATCGGCAGGATGATGAGAAATGTCATGGAAATATCATGGCTGATGCGGAACGACACGATCATGGAAAAAATCAGCATGACCGGCGAGCGGATCGCCATGCGCATGAGCATCTGAAAGGCATTCTGCACGTTCGTGACGTCCGTCGTCAGGCGCGTGACGATGGACGCGGTGGAAAACTTGTCGATGTTGGAAAACGCGAAGGTCTGCACGTTGTTGTACATATCCTCGCGCAGGTTCGCGCCGAAACCGACGGATGCCCGCGCTGCGATGCGCGCTGCAAGCACGCCGGTCGCGAGCTGGAACGCCGCCAGCAGCAGCAAAAATGCGCCGAACTTCCAGACCGCCGCCATGCTGCCGCCCTCAATGCCGAAGTCAATGAGGTTGGACATATACAGCGGGATCACGATCTCAAACACGACCTCCAGCGCCGAGAGCAGGACCGTCACGAGCGCGGGGCCTTTATTCTCCCGCAGGCTGCGGGACAAGGTATGAAGCATGGATTTCCTCCTTCCTGAATCACGGGCCGGTCAGTCAAGGTCGGCATAAATCGTGCGCAGGGCCGATTCCAGCGCTGCGATCTGCTCCGGCGTCAGCGAGCGCAGCATCTGCTGCTCCGTTGCCTGGATCGTAGCGTGCATATCCTGCGCGATCGCGGCAGCGCGCTCCGTCTGGCAGACGATCTTGCTGCGTTTATCTGCCGGGTCGAGCCAGCAGCGCACAAAGCCGTTTTGCTCCATGCGGCTGATGATGCCAGCCACCGTCGGGTGCGACACCTGCAGGAACCCTTCAATCTCCTTCTGCGTCGCCTGCCCGCCATTGCGGGCCAGATAGCCCAGCACGCGGCTTTGCGTCAGCGTCAGCCCCTGCTGCGCGAGATCGGCATCTGCCCGTATTTTGATCTTATCCGTGATTATCTTTAATAGACATCCGATTTGAAATTGCTCCATGATACACCTCCAAATGTGTAGCACGCTACGCATTATAGCGATCATATTTTGAATCGTCAAGAGACGTCACAAATTGTTTACATGCTAAAATCATGCAGGCGGATGCCGGATGCATCCGCCTGCATACATATTCGGTTTTCGGGTACGACGCCGTGTCACACCTCCACGATCTGCGCTGTTCGGTGTGCATATGGCAGCACATCCCGGAGCACGCGCGCGGTCTCCAGCTTCATGTACCCGGTCGTCACGCCGTCGCTGCAGCCATACCACCTGCTCTCGGCGACCTCCCTGTCCACGAGTACCTGCACCGGCCGTGCACTGTCGAGCAGGACGCTGAAGATCGTCGCGGCGCCGATCTTCGTCCCCAGCATCGTCTCCATCTTCTCCGCCGGAGCGAACGACAGCCGGGCGATGCCCAGCGCCGCGCTTAGGTCCTTCGACCGGAACGGCTTGTCGCCGCGCGTGATGAACAGATAAAACGCTGTCTGCTTCCGGTCGCACAAAAACAGGGTCTTGACCATGTCCATGTCCAGCTTCCGGTCGATGTCCGCACAGTCCTCCATTGTAATGACTTCGTCCGTGTCGACGCGCTGAAACGGGATCTGCAGCTGCTCGAGGCAGTCAAAGACTTTGCCGCGCAGCTCCGTCTCGCAGTACGCAGGGCGCGTCGTCTGAATTTCACTGACCCATATCATCGGATCGCCTTCTCTCTGAAAAAAATCGGCTCCAGTATAGCACGCGCACGAAAATGCAAAAAGCGAATGTTTCGCATTGACCGCATGCAGATTTCGCATGAAAGAACGAAAAAATATCCGCCTGCCGGAGCTGGCGGATATTTTTGTATAGCGAAAACCACTCGCTAGGCGAGTGGTTCCAAAGAAGCCTTGTGG
>X340_Western_Lowland_Gorilla__coassemble_164_pt1 | contig 10091 bp, 10 predicted proteins | sample X340_Western_Lowland_Gorilla__metabat2_low_PE_002 | metagenome-assembled genome bin X340_Western_Lowland_Gorilla | reverse complement strand
CTGCCACTCGGAGTAACCCTCGGACGAGTCGATGACGAGCACGTCCACACCGGCGGACCAATCACGGTCACGGAGCCGGCCATGACGCGCTTTATCATGTTGCTCGAAGAGGCGGTCGATCTGGTGCTGTTCGCGTTCGTGCACGGCACGAACGGGGATATTCTGGTGCAGAAAGCGCCGGCCTGCACGATCGGCGATCAGGCGCGGGCATTGCTGGAGCTGTTCCATGCGGACAATGAGGTCAAGATCATCGGCATCCGCCATGGCGAGAAGCTCTATGAAACCCTGCTGACGAACGAGGAGTGCGCACACGCCGAGGATCTGGGGAATTTTTACCGCGTTCCGTGCGACAAGCGCGGGCTGAACTACGATCAGTATTTTACGGCCGGTGATACGCAGCGAAACCCGCTCACGGAGTTTAACAGCAGCAATACCCGGCAGCTGACGATCCCGGAGATTCAGGAAAAACTCCTGAGTCTGGCGTACATACGCAAAGAGCTGGAAGCGTGGGAGCAGAGAACATGAACATACTTGTGACAGGGGCCCATGGCTTCGTGGGCAAGAATCTGGTGGCGGCGCTCGAGGCCGTCCGCGACGGGAAGGACCGCACGCGCGGCGCGCTGCAGATCGGGGAAGTGGATACCTTCGGCTCGTCAGACACGCCGGAAACGCTGGAGGCGTATTGCCGTCGGGCGGATTTCGTGTTCCATCTCGCGGGTGTGAACCGCCCGAAAGAGGCGGCGGAATTTCAGCGCGGGAACGCAGCGCTGACGCAGACGCTGCTGGAGACGCTGCAGCGGGTAGGCAACCCGTGCCCGGTGATGCTGGCGTCATCTGCGCAGGCCGTGCAGGATAATCCTTACGGTGTATCCAAGCGTGCGGCGGAGGAGCTGGTGCGTGCCTACGGCGCGCAGACCGGCGCGCGCACGTGCATTTACCGCTTCCCGAATCTGTTTGGCAAGTGGTGCCGGCCCAATTACAACAGCGTCGTGGCGACATTTTGCCACAACATCGCGCATGACCTGCCGATCACGATCCACGATGAAGCAACGGTCCTGACGCTGGCGTATATCGACGACGTCGTGGATGAGCTCATTCGCGCGCTGTCCGGGACGGAAACGCGCGAGGGAGATCTCTGCACGGTACCTGTGACGCATACGGTATCGCTCGGAGCGCTTGCGGCGCTGCTGCGCAGGTTTCATGCGCAGCCGGAGACGCTGCTGCTGCCGGAGATGCCGGCCGGCAGCTTCACCAAGAAGCTCTATGCGACCTATCTGTCTTACCTGCCGGAGGAGAAAACAAGATTCCCGCTGACGATGCACACGGATGCGCGCGGCAGCTTCACGGAGCTGCTGCGGACAGCCGGCTGCGGGCAGGTGAGTGTGAATATTTCCAAACCCGGCGTGACGAAGGGCCAGCACTGGCACAACACAAAGTGGGAATTTTTCATTGTTGTGTCCGGCCGTGCCCGTATTCGGGAGCGGCGGATCGGCTCAGACACCGTGCGGACGTTCGACGTTTCCGGGGAAAAGATCGAGGCGGTGCATATGCTGCCCGGATATACGCACAGCATCACGAATTTGAGCGATACGGACGATCTCGTGACGGTCATGTGGGCGAACGAACCCTTTGATGCCGGGCATCCGGACACGTTTTTTGAGGAGGTCTGATATGGGCAAGCTGAAACTGATGACGATCCTCGGCACGCGGCCGGAGATCATCCGCCTGTCGGCGACCATCCAGGCGTGCGACCGGTATTTTGAGCAGATCCTCGTCCACACCGGTCAGAACTATGACTATGAGCTCAATCAGGTGTTTTTTGAGGATCTTGGTCTGCGCGCACCGGATCACTATCTGGACGCGGTCGGCAAGGACCTCGGCGAAACGATCGGAAATATCATCGCCAAAAGCTATGCCCTCATGGTACAGACGCAGCCGGACGCCGTGCTCGTGCTGGGCGATACGAATTCCTGCCTGTCCGTGCTCGCGGCCAAGCGGCTGCACATTCCGATCTTCCACATGGAGGCGGGCAACCGCTGCTTTGACGAGTGCCTGCCGGAGGAGACGAACCGCCGGATCGTGGATGTGACGGCGGATGTGAACCTGTGCTACTCGGAGCACGCGCGGCGGTATCTGAACGCGTCCGGCGTGCCGAAGGAGCGCACATATGTCGTCGGCAGCCCGATGGCCGAGGTGCTGCGCGCAAATCTGGAGCAGATCTGTGCCAGCGATGTCCTGGAGCGGCTGGGGCTGGAGCGGGGCAGGTATATCCTGCTTTCGGCGCACCGTGAGGAGAACATGGACACGGAGGCGAACTTCCTGAGCCTGATGCAGGCGGTCAACGCCATGGCGGAGACCTATGACCTGCCGGTGCTGTATTCCTGCCACCCGCGCAGCCGGAAGCTGATCGCGCAGCGCGGCTTCCGGTTCGATCCGCGGGTCATCCAGCACAAGCCCATGGGGTTTCATGATTACAACTGCCTGCAAATGAATGCCTACTGCGTCGTGTCCGACAGCGGCACGCTGCCGGAGGAGGCGAGCTTTTTCCTGTCGGCCGGGCATCCGTTCCCGGCGGTGTGCATCCGCACCTCGACCGAGCGGCCGGAGGCGCTGGACAAGGGGAACTTCATCCTGGCGGGCATTACGGCGCCGCAGGTGCTGCAGGCGATCGACACGGCGGTGGCGATGCAGCGGGACGGCGCGTTCGGCGTGCCGGTGCCGGACTACACGGATGAAAACGTGAGCGGCAAGGTCGTGCGCCTCATCCAAAGCTATACCGGCATTGTGGACAGAATGGTGTGGCGGAAAACATGAACTACGCGGATATGCACTGCCATATGCTCTATGGCGTTGACGACGGTGCGCAGGACCGGGAAACCTCCAGGGCCATGCTCGACGCGGCCTATGCCGACGGTACGCGCACGATCTGCTTTACGCCGCACTGCCACCCCGGATATTACGGTGAGCACGCGGATGAGGCGCTGCAGCGGTATGCGGAGCTGAGAACTTACGCAGCGGAACGGTACCCGGATCTTGCGCTGTACCTCGGCAATGAGCTGCACTATGACCCGGCGTGCCTGAGCTGGCTGGATGCCGGCACCTGCCGTACGCTCAGCGGCAGCCGGTACCTGCTGGTGGACTTTTCGGACGATGTGTCGCTGTATACGATCACAAAAGCGCTCGACCAGTTGCTCAACGCCGGATATACGCCCGAGCTCGCGCACACGGAAGTGTACCGTTCTCTGCGGGGCGATATGCGGACGATCTGCTCGCTGTCCGACAGCGGCGTGATCCTTCAGCTGGACAGCCGGTCGATCATGGGCGATTTCGGCCTCGGTGCGAAGCGTGCTGCGCGCAGGCTGCTGCGCCACGGTCTGGCGGATATCGTTGCCTCGGAGGCACACGATATGGACCGCCGCCCGCCGAGACTCAGTGCCTGCCATGCATTTGTGGCGGAGAAATACGGCGCGGCATATGCCGGGCTGCTCTTTGCGGACAACCCGCAGCGCATACTCAGGGATGAATACATCGGGAAGGATTAAGACATGAAACGTGAATCCAATGTACGAACGGTAACGCTCAAGGACCTGTGGCAGGTGTTTCTGCGCAGTCTGTGGCTGATGGCGGCAGCGGCCGTGCTGTGCTGCGCGGCAGTGTTTGCCGTGAACCGGCTGACCTTTGATCCGCAGTACCAGTCTACGGCGACACTGTACATTCTCAAGCAGGAAAACGGCGAGGACTACAAATACACTTCCTCGGACTTCTCTCTGGCGCTGAATGTGGTCAATGACTGCACCTATATGCTCAAGAGCCATGCGGTGCTCGATCAGGTCATAGACGACCTGGATCTGGATATGGAGTATGGGGAGCTGTCCAAGAATATTTCGACGGTCAACCCGGACAACACACGTATCCTGGAAGTGACCGTCAAGACCGGGGACGCCCGGCTGTCACAGCGTGTCGTGGATAAGATCTGCCAGGTCGGCGCGGAGCGCATTGCCAAGGCAATGGGCTTTGAGCAGGTGAATCTCTATGAATACGGAACGCTCAACGAGAAGCCCTGCAACACGCTTGGCGCCAAGGTATATGTGCTGACGGCTGTGGTCGCGGCTGTGCTGATGTACACGGTTAAGCTGCTCGTGTTCCTGCTCGATGACAAGATCCGCACGCCGGAGGACGTGGAAAACTATCTCGGCATCAGCGTCCTTGGTGAGATCCCGTATATCGGGAAGGCGCAAAAAGGCAAGCGCGGGTACTATCGATCCCGGAGCAGCAGCGTGTATGCGTATCAGGCGGCCGGGACCGGCGGCGCAGGGAAGGACAAGGGTGAGAATCATGGCAAATGAAGTGATGCTTCGGCTCCCGGGCATGGAGGAATATTTCACGCAGGAGGCGTACAAGGTCCTGCGCACGAAGATCCTGTTTTGCGGCGCGGATATCAGGACGATCGCCATCACCAGCTCCGGCACGAACGAGGGCAAGACGACGATCTCGATGCATCTGGCGGCAAGCCTTGCAGAGCTTGGCAAGCGGGTGCTGCTGGTGGACACGGATATGCGCAGATCGGTCATGGCCGACCGCTATGCCAACGTGAAGCATCCGTGCGGCCTGAGTGAGCTGCTTTCCGGTCAGTGCGGAGCAGCGGAGGTGCTTTACCGTGTGCAGGAGCCGCAGATCGACATCGTTTTTTCCGGCCAGTATCCGCCGAACCCGGTAGAACTGCTTTCCGGCGATTACTTCGATCAGTTCCTTACCTCTGCCAAGGAGATCTATGACTATGTCCTGCTGGACACCGCGCCGCTGGGTATGGTGGTCGATGCGGCGGTGGCCGCGTCCAAGTGCGACGGTGCGATCCTTGTCATTGGCGAAGAGGTCCATGCCCCGCAGGCGCGGGAAGTGCTGGACATGCTGCAAAAGAGCGGCTGTAAGGTGCTCGGCGCGGTCTTGAATCAGGTCAGCGGCAGGAAAAAAGGATGCGTCCAGCGGTGCTGGAAATGCGGCAAGCACGGCACACGCTGTCAGACGGCGGAAAAGTAACGGCCCGGCTTGCTTTTGCCGGCGCAAGGTGCTAAAATCAAATATCACATGACGGATAAAAGGCGCGGGTACTCTCCTGCGCCTTTTTTGATAGGACAAGCAAGAAAGGCGGAACCCGAATGGAATACAATAAATGCATTGCGGATATGCTCCCCGGCATGGATGTCGAGGGCTTTTATATTCTGCGCGCGGCGGCGCTCAAGACGACCAACAGCGGCAAGCCGTTTCTCAGCGGCACGATCTGCGACCGCACGGGCAGTGTGGAGATCAAGCTCTGGGACTACAGCGGCCCCATCGGCGCACACCCGGAGGACACCGGCCGCGTCGTGAAGATCCGCGGCAGCGTCTCGGAATACCGCGGTGCGCTGCAGATCAGCGTCCACCGCATCCGCATGGCCGAAGCGGCGGACGATTACGACACGTCGCTGCTCGTGCCGACGGCACCCATCGACACGGATGCCGCGCTGGCGGATGTGCAGCGGCTGGTCGCCTCGATCACGGACGCGGATTACCGCAGCGTCGCCGAGACGATGCTCACACGGCACCTCGACGCGTTCCGGCGCATCCCGGCCGGGAAGAGCGTGCACCACAGTTTCCTGTCCGGCCTTTTGATGCATACTTACAACATGCTGTGCACGGCGGATTTCCTCGCGGGCCTGTATCCGGAGGTCATTGACCGCAGTCTGCTGCTGACCGGCACGCTGCTGCACGACTTCGGCAAGGAGCGGGAGTTTGCACTCTCCGATCTCGGCATCGTGACGGAGTATTCCACGGCCGGGCAGCTTCTCGGCCATCTGGTCATGGGGGCGCAGGAGGTCGCGGATGCCGCGCGCGAGCTTGGCATTCCCGAGGAAAAGTCCATGCTGCTGCAGCACCTGCTGCTCTCGCACCACGGCGAGCCGGAGTTCGGCGCGGCCGTGCGGCCCATGTGCGCCGAGGCGGAGCTGCTGTCGTATATCGACCTCATCGACAGCCGTATGGAGATTTATGCGGAAACGCTGCCGACCGTACCGGCCGGCAGCTTCAGCGCCCGCATTTTTGCGCTGGAAAAGAAGATCTATCATCATAACTGAGGAGTGTGCCCATGCTGACCCTGCCGCCACAAGTGCATACGGCGCTCGACCGCCTCGCGGCGGCGGGCTGGGAGGCCTATGTCGTCGGCGGCGCGGTGCGCGATGCGCTGCGCGGCTGCGAGGCGGGGGACTGGGACATCACGACCAATGCCGTGCCCGCGCAGGTCGAGCGCGTCTTTGCCGGCGAGCGGCTCATCGAGACGGGGCTCAGGCACGGCACTGTGACCGTCCTGCTCGACGGTCTGCCGCTCGAGATCACGACCTACCGCGTCGATGGAGACTATACCGACCACCGTCGGCCGGACGCCGTGCGCTTTACGCGCAGTCTGCGCGAGGATCTCATGCGCCGCGATTTTACGATGAACGCGCTGGCCTACAACCCGCGCACGGGGCTGGTGGACATCTGCGGCGGGGCGGAGGACATTGCGCGCGGCGTCGTGCGCTGTGTGGGTGAGCCGGACCGCCGCTTTCAGGAGGATGGGCTGCGCATCCTGCGCGCGCTGCGCTTTGCGTCCGTGCTCGGCTTTCAGATCGCGCCGGAGACGGCGGCGGCCATCCACCGCAATGCTGCGCTGCTGCAGTATCTCGCGGCGGAGCGCGTGCAGAGTGAACTGACGAAGCTGCTCTGCGGGCAGAACGTGGGCGCGGTGCTGCGGGAATTTGCCGATGTGCTGGCCGTCCCCATCCCGGAGCTGCGGCCGATGTTCGGCTTCGAGCAGCACAACCCGCATCACGACCGGGACGTCTGGCAGCACACGGCCGCAGTCGTGGCGCACATCCCGCCGGAGCCGGTGCTGCGCTGGGCGGCACTGCTGCACGATGTCGGCAAGCCGCCGTGCTTCTCCCTCGGGCCGGACGGTGTCGGGCATTTCTACGGCCACGCGGCCAAGAGCACCGAGCTGGCGGACGCCATCCTCACGCGCCTACGCTTTGACACGGCTGGGCGCACGCGCATCACACAGCTCATCCGCTATCACGACCTGCCCATCCCGCCGGAGCCGAAACCGGTCCGGCGGCTGATGAACAAGCTCGGCGTCAAGACCGTGCAGCAGCTCTTCGCGCTGCACATCGCCGATACCTGCGGCCAGTCGGCCATCTGTGCCGGCCGGGTGGAGACGTACCGGCAGACGGAGCGCGTGCTCGACGAGCTGCTCACGGCGGATGCCTGTTTCTCGCTCAAAGACCTTGCGGTCAAAGGGCATGATCTGCTCGCGCTTGGTCTGCGCGGCCGGGCGGTCGGCGCGGCGCTGCAGGCGTGCCTGGATGCGGTCATGGATGAGGCGGTGCCGAACGACAGGGCCGCGCTGTTGGCCTATGCGGCGGAAAATTTGCAGCGCTTTGCAAATTCCTGAAACTCAGGACTTGAAAATTGTGGAGCGATGTTATAAGATGAAGAACATATTTGAATTACATTGTAATAGAATATGCGGAGAACACGGTCATGGAACAGATTCGGTCGCGGAAAAATCAATATATTCTGCACCTGCGCGCGCTGGCAAGGGACAATGATGCGCGCCGGGACGCGGGGGAGTACGTCTGCGACGGCGAAAAGCTGCTGCGCGAGGCGCTGCAGTTCGGCGCGGAGGTCACGTCCGTGCTCTGGCGCGATGCGGCGGCGTTCCCGCTGCCGGACGGCATTGCGCAGTACGCGGCCGACGCGGAGCTGGCCGCATATGCCTCACCGCTCATGCACTCGCCGGGCCCGGTCTTTACCGTGCGTATCCCGGAGATGCGCCTGCCGGAGCCGCTGCGGCACGTCATCGTGCTCGAGGGCGTGCAGGATCCCGGCAACGTCGGCACCGTCATCCGCACGGCGAACGCCCTCGGCATGGACGCCGTGGTGCTCACCGGCGCGTGCGCCGATCTCTACAGTCCCAAGACCGTGCGCGCCGCGATGGGCGCGCTCTTCCGCCAGCCGGTGCTGACGTGTTCGATGGATGAGCTGATGCAGCTGCTGCACGCCCACGGGCTGAAGCTCTATGGCGCGGCGCTGACGGACACGGCGCAGGACCTGCGGCGCGTGCCGCTCTCGCCGGCTGCCGTGGCGATCGGCAGCGAGGGCCGCGGCCTGAGCGCGCAGCTGCTCGCACAGTGCGACGGGCAGATCATCATCCCCATGCAGTCGGGGGCCGAGTCGCTCAATGCGGCGGTGGCCGCGGCGGTCGTCATGTGGGAGATCGCCCGCGCCGGAATGTGAGGAGGCGCGCAGATGTCGCAGCTGCAATACTGGGTCTGGCTGTCCATGCGCTTTGGCGTGCGCCCGAAGGTGAAGCTCGCGCTCGTGGAGCATTTCGGCACGCCGCGCGATGTGTATTTTGCCGCGGAGGCGGATTACCGCGTCCGTGTTCCGCTGCGCCCGGAGGAGCTCCGGCTGCTGCAGGATAAGGACCTGAAGGATGCCAACCGTGCGCTCGCCATCTGCGACCGGGAGCACATCCGCGTCCTGACGATCCAGGACGCGGCCTATCCGCAGCGTCTGCTGCAGATCTATGACCCGCCGCTGGTGCTCTATGTGCGCGGCACCTTGCCGCAGATCGACGACCGTGCGGCCGTCGCCGTCGTCGGCACCCGCAGCGCAACACCGTATGGTATGCGCACCGCGCGCAAGTTCGGCTCCGAGATCGTGCGCCACGGCGGTATTCTGCTCTCCGGCCTCACCGCCGGGATCGACCGCTCGGCCGCCGAGGGCGCGCTGCACGCCGGCGGTATCTGCGTGGGCGTGTCCGGCACGGCGATCAATCTGGATTTTGCGGGCACATGCACGCAGGAGACTGCGCGCTGCGGCGCCGTTGTGAGCGAGTTTGCGCCGAATATGTCTGTGCCGCGCTTTGGCTTCCGGCTGCGCAACCGCATCACGTCCGGTCTGGCCGTGGCGACGGTCGTGGTCGAGGCGCCGGAGAAAAGCGGCGCGCTCCTGTTTGCCGACGATGCTGTCACGCAGGGCAGGGAGGTCTTTGCCGTGCCTGGAAACGCGGACTCCCGCGCCTCGGTCGGCAGCAACGCGCTGCTCAAGGACGGTGCCCGCCCGGCCACGTGCGCGTGGGACGTGCTGAGCGATTTTCGCCGCATGTTTCCCGGTACGCTGCATGAAAACATTGCGCCCGAGCCCGATGCTCCGGCACCCGAACCGCCGCCGGAGACGGGCAGCGGCTTTGCGCAGGTGCGCCGCCCGGTCGCGGAGAAAAGGATTGACAAGCCGCAGCCGGAGGCATATATTGACCTGGAAGCGCAGCTGAAGTCGCTCACGACAGAGCAGCTGCAGATCGTCGCGGCGATCGACGCGCCCGGCACGCAGGTGGATCTCATCATCGAAAAGACGCAGCTCCCGGCGAGCAAGGTGCTCGCGGAGCTGACCGTGCTGCAGATCCGCGGCGTCGTCCGGCAGGAGCCGGGCAAACGCTTTTCATTAAATGTACGCGCAGGCACTGCGCAGCAATCATAAGGAGTTGGAGTAGACCCGATGGCAAAAGCAAAAACCGATCTGGTGATCGTCGAGTCTCCGGCGAAGGCCAGAACAATCGAAAAATATCTGGGCAGCAACTATCACGTCGTGGCCTCGATGGGCCACCTGCGTGATCTGCCCAAGAGCACCATGGGCGTGGATATTGACGGCGATTTTACGCCGCAGTACCTGCCCGTGAAGGAACGTGCAGACGTGATCGCCGACCTGAAAAAGCGCGCGAAAGCGGCCGGAACCGTCTATCTCGCGACCGACCCTGACCGCGAGGGAGAGGCCATTTCGTGGCACCTGAAGGAGCTGCTGAATCTGCCGGATGACAAGGCCAAGCGCGTGACGTTCAATGAGATCACGAAAAAGGTCGTCACCGAGAGCATCCAGCACCCGCGCGAGATCGATCAGGATCTGGTCGACGCGCAGCAGGCGCGCCGTATTCTCGACCGCATCGTGGGCTATAAACTCAGCCCGCTGCTCTGGCGCAAGGTCAAGCCCGGCCTGTCCGCCGGACGTGTGCAGTCGGTGGC
>X340_Western_Lowland_Gorilla__coassemble_163_pt1 | contig 10092 bp, 14 predicted proteins | sample X340_Western_Lowland_Gorilla__metabat2_low_PE_002 | metagenome-assembled genome bin X340_Western_Lowland_Gorilla | reverse complement strand
AGCCCGATAACCCGCAGACCCGCGGCAAGATCGCCAAGATCGGCTATCTCGTCGCCGTCACCGAAGAAGAATAAGGAGGGCCCCAGAAATGAATATCCACGAACTTTCTCCCGTTGTGGCTCCACCCATGTCGGCAAGCGCAAGGGCCGCGGCCACGCGACCGGCAACGGCAAGACCGCAGGCCGCGGTCATAAGGGCCAGAAGGCCCGCAGCGGCGGCGGCGTCCGCATCGGCTTCGAAGGCGGCCAGATGCCTCTGGCCCGCCGCATCCCGAAGCGCGGCTTCCACAACATCTTTGCCAAACCGCTCGAGAGCGTGAACGTCTCCGCTCTGGAGAAGTTTGAAGACGGCGCTGTCGTCGATGCGAAGGCCCTGCTCGACGCCGGCATCCTCAGCAAGTGCACCTACGGTGTGAAGATCCTTGGCAACGGCGAAATCACCAAGAAGCTGACTGTGAAGGCTTCTGCGTTCTCCGAATCCGCGAAAGCGAAGATCGAGGCAGCAGGAGGAAAGGCTGAGGTGGTGTAAGGTGCTCCAGACATTTCGTAACGCATGGCGCATTGAGGAACTGCGCAAGAAAATTCTCTTTACGCTTCTGATCGTCCTGCTTTACCGTCTCGGCAATGCCGTACCCGTACCTTTCGTCGACACCAAAGCACTGGCCGCCTACTTCCAGGCAAGCGGCCTGCAGAACACGATCCTGGGCCTGCTCAACGTCATGTCCGGCGGCGCGTTCTCCCAGGCGACGATCTTCGCGCTGTCCATCCAGCCGTACATCAACGCTTCCATCATCATTCAGCTCCTGTGCATCGCGATCCCCGCGCTGGAGCGTCTGCAGAAGGAAGGCGGCGAGGAAGGCAAGAAGAAGATCGCCAGCATCACCCGCTACAGCACGGTCGCCATCGGTCTGCTGCAGGGCTTTGCGTATTATATGATGATGCGCAACTACAGCCTCATCAACGCGGACTTTGCCAGCAATGTCTGGGCAGCCATCGTCATCATCCTGACCTTTACGTCCGGTTCCGCCCTCATCATGTGGCTTGGTGAGCAGATCACCGAGTTCGGCATCGGCAACGGTATCTCGATCATCCTGTTCGTGAGCATCGTCGCCCGCTTCCCGAACTCCATCATCCGCCAGATCAACAACGTCGCCAATGGCGACCTCGCCTGGTGGGTCCTGGTGCTGATGTACCTCGGCGCCCTGCTGCTCATCGTGCTCATCGTGCTCGTCAACGACGCGGAGCGCCGCCTGCCGGTGCAGTATTCCAAGCGCGTGGTCGGCCGCAAGATGTACGGCGGCCAGAGCACGCACCTGCCGATGAAGGTGAACATGAGCGGCGTCCTGCCGATCATCTTCGCCCAGTCGATCGCGGCGCTGCCGGCCACCATCTGCGCCTTCATTCCGAAGTGGCAGAACAGCTGGGTCATGACGCACGTTTTTGATACGACCACCTGGCCGTATATCGTCATCTACTTCCTGCTCATCATCTTCTTCAGCTACTTCTACTCCACGATCCAGTTCAACCCGATCGAGGTCGCGAACAACCTGAAGAAGAACGGCGGGTTCATCCCGGGCTTCCGTGCAGGCAAGCCGACGAGCGAATTCATCCAGAAGGTGCTCAACAAGATCACGCTCTTCGGCGCGATCTACCTGAGCGTCATCGCGATCACGCCGCTGATCATCAGCGCGTGCTCGAAGGCGGAAGAGCTCACCGGCATCTCCCTGGGCGGCACGTCCATCATCATCGTTGTCGGTGTTGCACTTGAGACCGTCCGCGCACTCGAGGCGCAGATGCTCATGCGCAACTACAAGGGCTTCCTGAGCTGATAGGAGGATGCACACAATGAAACTTGTTTTGTTAGGTGCCCCCGGTGCGGGCAAGGGTACGCAGGCTGAGATCCTCAGCCGCAAGCTGAATATCCCCACCATTTCCACCGGCAACATCCTGCGCGCGGCCATGAAAAACGGCACGCCCGTGGGCCTGAAAGCAAAATCCTACGTGGAAAGCGGCAAGCTCGTTCCGGACGACGTCATCATCGGCATCGTCTGCGAGCGTCTGGCTGAGCCCGACTGCGCCAATGGTTATATCCTCGACGGTATGCCGCGCACCATCCCCCAGGCGGAAGCGCTGGAGCAGCACGGCATCGACGTCGACACCGCCCTCTCGATCGAGATCGCGGACGAGACCATCATCGAGCGCATGTCCGGCCGCCGGACCTGCAAGGACTGCAGCGCCACGTTCCACATCGTCTCCAATCCTCCCAAGGTGGAAGGCAAGTGCGACTTCTGCGGCGGCGAGCTGACCATCCGCAAGGACGACGCTCCCGAGACCGTGAAGGCGCGCCTGGATGTCTACCATGCCGAGACCGAGCCGCTCAAGGACTTCTATGCCCAGCGCGGTAAGCTTGTCAAGGTCGATAACCAGCCGACCATCGAGGCCACGACCGCTGCGATCGAGAAAGCCCTGGGTCTGGAATGATCATCATCAAATCCGATCCGGAAGTGGATCTCATGCGGCAGGCCGGCCGGATCACCGCTGGCGCGCGCACCGTCGCGCGTCAGATGGTGGAGCCGGGCGTGACCACCCGCCAGATCAATCGTGAAGTGCACAAGTTCATCACGAAGTCCGGCGCGTCGCCGTGCTTCATGACCGACGGCGGCTTCCCGACGGCGGCATGCATCTCCGTCAATGACGAGATCATCCACGGCGTCCCCGGCGACCGCGTCCTGCATGAGGGCGATATCGTCAGCGTCGACGTCGGCGCCCGCTACCGCGGCTTCAACGGCGACTGCGCGGGCACGTTCCCGTGCGGCAAGTGCTCGGATGAGGCCCTGCGCCTGATCCGCATCACGCGCCAGAGCTTTTTCGAGGGCATCCAGTTTGCCCGCGTCGGCTACCGCATCTCCGACATCGGCCACGCCGTTCAGGAGTATGCCGAGAGCTATGGCTACTCGCTCGTGCGCGAGTATGTCGGCCATGGCGTCGGCGCCGGCCTGCACGAGGCGCCCGAGATCCCGAACTACGGCAAGCCCGGCCACGGCCCGCGTCTGCAGAAGAACATGACGATCGCCGTGGAGCCGATGGTCAACGTCGGCGGGTATGAGGTCCGCGTTCTGGACAACGGCTGGACCGTGGTCACGGCGGACGGCAGCCTGTCGGCGCACTACGAAAACTCTCTGCTTGTCACCGACGGCGAGCCGGAGATCCTGACGTTCGCAGACGACATTTGACGGGCGCGTCCCGAAAAACCTTAGGAGGTTCAAACACCTTGGCAAAAGACGATGTAATCGAGCTGGAGGGCACGGTCGTCGAATCCCTGCCCAACACGACGTTCCGGGTTGATATCGGCAACGGCCACATCATCCTGGCGCACATCTCCGGAAAGCTCCGGATGAACTTTATCAGAATCCTCCCCGGTGACAAGGTCACGGTTCAGATGTCTCCGTACGATCTGACGCGCGGCCGCATCACCTGGAGAAGCAAGTAGGAGGTTAACTACAATGAAAGTCAGACCGAGTGTCAAGCCCATGTGCGAAAAGTGCAAGGTCATCAAGCGCAAGGGCAAAGTCATGGTTATCTGCGAAAACCCGAAGCACAAACAGAGACAGGGCTGATCTGACCCTGTAAGTCCTAACACATCCGCGCCAGAAGGTCGGCTCCCTCCGGCGGGAGTAAGTCGCCTCCCTTTTTGCGCGCGGAACAAAAATTTCGAAAGGAATGATCGAATAAGATGGCACGTATCGCCGGCGTTGACCTGCCCAAGGACAAGCGAATTGAAATTGGCCTGACCTACGTTTATGGTATCGGCAGAACCAGCGCGAAAAAGATTCTTGAGATGACCGGCATCAATCCGGACACCCGCGTGAAAGACCTCACCGACGAGGAAGAAGCAAAGATCCGTGAGTGCATCGACCACCACTTCATCGTGGAAGGCGACCTGCGCCGCAGCGTGGCGCTCGACATCAAGCGCCTGACCGAGATCGGCTGCTACCGCGGCCAGCGTCACAGACGCGGCCTGCCCGTGCGCGGCCAGCGCAGCAAGACCAATGCGCGTACCCGCAAGGGCCCGAAACGCACGATCGCCAATAAGAAGAAGTAAGGGAGGGATATGTAATGGCAAACGCAGCAAAAGGCAAGAAAGTTCGCACGCGCCGCAAAGAGCGTAAGAACATTGAAAAGGGAGCCGTGCATATCAGCTCTTCGTTCAACAACACCATGGTCACCATCACGGACACCCAGGGCAACGCGCTCTCCTGGGCCTCCGCAGGCGGCATGGGCTTCCGCGGAAGCAAGAAATCCACCCCCTTCGCCGCGCAGACCGCCGCTGAGACGGCTGCCAAGGCGGCTATGGAGCACGGCCTGAAGACCGTCGAAGTCTTCGTCAAGGGCCCCGGCTCCGGACGTGAGGCTGCGATCCGCGCCCTGCAGACAGCAGGACTCGAGGTCACCATGATCAAGGACGTCACCCCCATTCCGCACAATGGCTGCCGTCCTCCGAAACGCCGCCGCGTCTGATTGAAGGAGGGAAATGAATTATGGCTAGATATACCGAAGCTGTCTGCCGCCAGTGCCGCAGAGAGGGCCAGAAGCTCTTCCTCAAGGGCGACAGATGCTACACCCAGAAGTGCGCGATCGACTGCAGAGGCTATGCCCCCGGCCAGCACGGCCAGGGCCGCAGCAAGACCTCTGAGTACGGCTCCCAGCTGCGCGAGAAGCAGAAGGTCCGCCGCTACTACGGCGTGCTCGAAAAGCAGTTCCGCAGCTACTTCGCCATGGCCGAGAAGCGCCAGGGCATCACGGGCGAGAACCTGCTCGCCATTCTGGAAACCCGTCTGGATAACGTCGTCTACCGTCTCGGCTTCGCCATGAGCCGTGCGGAGGCGCGCCAGCTCGTGACCCACGGCCACTTCACTGTGGATGGCCGCAAAGTCAACATCCCCAGCTTCCTGGTCAAGCCGGGCATGGTTATTACGCTCAAGGACTCCAGCAAGAGTCTCGACAAGATCAAGGCCAACGTCGAAGCGAACGCTTCCCGTCCGGCACCGAAATGGCTGGACTACGACGCCAACAACATGGTCGGCAAGGTCGTGGCCATGCCCGCGCGTGACGACATTGATCTGCCTGTCGAGGAACACCTCATCGTCGAGCTGTATTCCAAGTAATAAAGAGACCCTCAAATTGGTAAGCTGACATCCGCAGCGCCCCTGTGGCGCAACAACACAGTAAGGAGGGTTAAGTCTAAATGATTGAAATTGAAAAGCCGCGCATCGAATGCCAGGAATCCCCGGACGATATCTCGTATGGCAAGTTCGTCGTTGAGCCTTTGGAGCGTGGCTACGGCACGACCCTGGGTAACTCTCTGCGCAGAGTGCTGCTCTCTTCACTGCCCGGCACTGCCCCGACGTCTATCCGGATCGCCGGTGTGCAGCACGAGTTTTCGACGATCCCCGGCGTCAAGGAAGACGTCACGGAGATCGTGCTGAATGTGAAGGGCATCATCGCGCGCCTGCACTGCGACGGTACGAAGACCGTCTATATCGAAGCGGCAGGCGAGTGTGAAGTCACTGCCGGCGACATCAAGGCAGACGGCGAGGTCGAGATCCTCAACCCCGAGCTGCACATCGCCAGCCTCGGCCCGGACGGCGCGCTCTCCATGGAGATCACGCTCGCCCACGGCAGAGGCTACGTCCCGGCGGACAAGAACAAGAGCGCGCAGCAGGTCATCGGGACCATCCCGGTGGACAGCATCTACGCGCCGGTCCTGAAGGTCAACTACGCTGTCGAGAACACCCGTGTGGGCAACCAGACGGACTTCGACAAGCTGACCATCGAGGTCTGGACCGACAAGACCATCTCGGCGCGCGACGCGCTGAGTCTCGGCGCCAAGATCCTGTGCGATCACTTCACGCTCTTCACCGATCTGTCTGACACGATCGGCAACAGCTGCACGGTGGTGGAGAAGGAGCCGGAACGCCCCAATACCGTCATGAAGATGACGATCGAGGAGCTGGACCTCTCCGTGCGCAGCTTCAACTGCCTGAAGCGCGCGAATATCAACACCGTCGAAGACCTCACAAACAAGACCGAGGAAGAGATGATCAAGGTGCGCAACCTTGGCCGCAAATCCCTGGAAGAGGTCGAGCACAAGCTCGCTATGATGGGCCTGAGCCTGGCGAGCGACGACAACCAGTAATAACCAGTTACTCTTATCAAGGAGGAAAACCGATATGCCCGGAACAAGGAAACTCGGTAAGACCACCGATCAGCGCAAGGCGATGCTCCGTCAGCAGGTCACGGATCTGCTCGATATGGGCCGCATGGAGACGACCGTCTTCCGCGCAAAAGAGATCGCGCCGCTCGCCGAGAAAATGATCACCCTTGGCAAGAAGAAGGACATGGCTGCCTACCGTCAGGCGCTGGCCTTCATCACCCGCGAGGATGTTGCCAAGAAGGTGTTCGATGAAGTCGCCCCGAAGTATGCCGACCGCAACGGCGGCTACACCCGCATCACCCGCATCGGCACCCGCCGCGGCGATGCGGCCGAGATGGCTGTCATCGAGCTCGTGTAAGGAGCTGCCGAACACCAATTGTAACGCACCGACTGCATTTGCAGCCGGTGCGTTTTCGTATTTTACAGACCGGTACTGACTGTGGTATAATCATCTTTCAGACAGACAACAAGGAGGGACGCGTATGCGCATTCTGGTCGTGGAAGATGAACAGGACCTCAACCGCATCCTCGCCAAAACACTCACTGCCGAGGGCTATAGCGTCGATGCCTGCTTTGACGGCATGGAGGCGCTGGACTACCTGGAGGGCGCGGAGTATGACGCCGTCGTGCTCGACGTGATGATGCCGCGCATGGACGGCTTTTCGCTTCTGGCGCAGATGCGCGAGAGCGGCAGCGAGACGCCGGTCATCTTCCTCACGGCGAAAGACAGCGTGCCCGACCGTGTGCGCGGGCTCGACGCCGGGGCGGATGATTATCTTGTCAAGCCGTTTTCGTTCGACGAGCTGCTGGCCCGGCTGCGCGTCGTCACGCGCAAGCGCGGCGGCAGCGCTACGAATGTCTTCACTGTCGCCGACCTCACGGTCGACACCGCCTCGCACCATGTCACGCGCGGCGGCCGCACGATCGCGCTCTCGGCCAAGGAATTTGCCCTGCTGGAATATATGATCCGCAACCGCGGCGTTGTGCTCTCGCGCGAGCGCATTGAAAACCATCTCTGGAACTATGACTACAGCGGCGGCTCGAACGTCGTGGATGTGTATGTGAGCTATCTGCGCCGGAAGATCGACGCGGACTATCCCACCAAGCTCATCCATACCGTCTGGGGCGTCGGCTGGGTCCTGCGGGAGGAAGTATGAAGCGTCCGTCACTGAAATTGCGTATCACGGCCTGGTTCGCGCTTATGATGTTCGTCATCGAGGCGCTGGTGCTCGCGTTCCTGCTCGCGGTCAACGGCACAGTCGCCACGAACGACCCGGAGGCGCGCCTCGTGCGCATGGTCGAGCACAATGCCGACCGCGTCAAATATAACCACCGCCAGTTCCGCTATGGCCGCATCCATTATAACCGCAGCGGCGTCTACACCGTGCTCTATGACGCGGACGGCAATGTCCTGCAGGGCACGTTCCCGGCGGAGTTCACGCCCGCAGAGCCCCTGCTGCTCGGCGGCGAGACCGTGCGCCTCGTCGACTGCGGGGAGAACGAATATTACGTCTACGATGTGCGCGTCGACATGATGGTCGGCAGCGTCTGGCTGCGCGGCGTCATCGACGCGGATGCCAACGGCGGCGTCATGCGCGTCATCCTGCCGCTGGCGTGGTCGCTGCTGCCGGTGCTGCTCGTGCTGTCGGTCATCGGCGGGTATTTCATCGCCAGCCGCGCCCTGCGCCCCGTGCGCCAGCTCACGGCCGCGGCCAATGCCATCTCCGACGGGCAGGATCTCAAGGCACGCATCGGCCTGCCGCATACGAGCGGCAGCGACGAGATCTATCAGCTCTCGGCCTCCTTTGACAACATGTTCGACCGGCTTGAGCGCTCGTTCGAGGCCGAGCAGCGCTTCACGTCGGATGCCTCGCACGAGCTGCGCACGCCGACGACCGTCATCCTCGCCGCCTGCGAGGACGCGCGCAAGAACGCGCAGACGCCCGCGGATTATCAGGCCGCGCTCGATGTCATCGACCGGCAGGCGCACAAGATGTCGGCGCTCATCCGCAGCATGCTCGAGATCACGCGCCTCGACCAGGGCACGCAGAAGGTGAACTGGGAGTATGCCGACCTATCCGACCTCGTCACCGTCATCTGCGACGAGCAGGCCATGGTCGCACGCCGCGGCATCCGCATCAGCTGCGCGGCCGAGCCGGGCATCTTCATCGACATGGACGTCTTTCTCATCTCGCGCGTCGTACAGAACCTGCTCGACAACGCCTTCAAGTTCGGCGTCGACGGCGGCTGGATCCATGTCACGCTCCGGCGCGCGGCCGCGGGCGCCGAGCTGAGCGTGCAGGACAACGGCATCGGTATCTCGCAGGAAAATCTGGATAAAATATGGCAGAGGTTCTATCAGACCGACCCCAGCCGGCAGGAAAACGCCGGTCTGGGCCTGGGCCTGTCGATGGTGCAGCAGATCGTCACGCTCCACGGCGGCACGGTCGCCGTCACGAGTGCGCCCGGCCGGGGCACGACGTTCACGGTCACGCTGCCAGAACACCACGGAAAAGAGGAAAGCTGATATGAAAAAAACTGTTTTGCGCGCCTATGCCCGCCTGATCGCGGAGGTCGGCGCGCGTGTGCGCAAGGGGCAGGACGTTGTCATCGAGGCCGAGCTCGACCAGCCGGAGTTCGTGACCATGGTCGCCGATGCGTGCTATCACGCCGGGGCGCGCAAGGTCACGGTCACGTGGAAGCATCAGGCGCTCGAGAAGCTCGCCATCCGGCGCGAGAGCGTCAGAACGCTCCAGACCGTCGAGGACTGGGAGCGCGCAAAGCTCCAGCACTATGTCGACACGCTCCCGTGCCGCATCTACCTGCTCAGCGAGGATCCGGACGGCCTGCGCGGCGTCAGCCCCGCGAAGATGGCCCGCGCCCGGCAGGGGCGCTACAGCGTCATCAAGCCCTACCGCGACCAGATGGAGGGCCGCTACCAGTGGTGCATCGCGGCCGTGCCCGGCGCGGCGTGGGCGAAGAAGGTGTTCCCGCACGAGACAAAGGCCCGCGCCGTCGAAAAGCTCTGGGAGGCCATCCTGCACACCTGCCGCGTGGACGACGATCCCATCGCCGCGTGGAACGCGCACAATGCCGACCTGCAATCGCGCTGCGACCACCTCAACAGCCTCGGCATCGCGTCGCTGGAGTACCACGCGTCCAACGGCACGAACCTCACTGTCGGCATGATCCCCGAGGCGCAGTTTTGCGGCGGCGGGGAGTACACGATCGGCGGCAGCTATTTTAACCCCAACCTGCCCACGGAGGAGTGCTTCATCTCGCCGAAACGCGGCGAGGCCGAGGGCATCGTCTACTCGTCGAAGCCGCTGTCGTATCAGGGGCAGCTCATCGAGGATTTCTCCATCCGCTTCGAGCACGGCCGCGCCGTCGAGGCGCACGCGCGCACGAACGAGGCTCTGCTGCAAAAGCTCATCGCCATGGACGAAGGCTCCGCCTACCTCGGCGAGTGCGCGCTCGTGCCGTATGACAGCCCTATCAACCAGACGGGCATTCTGTTTTACAACACCCTGTTTGATGAAAACGCCTGCTGCCACCTCGCGCTCGGCATGGGCTTCATCGACACCATCCGCGACTACCCGAACCGCACGCTCGAGGAGATGCGCGCGCTCGGCGTGAACGACTCCATGATCCATGAGGATTTCATGATCGGCACGCCGGATCTGGCCATCACGGCGCACTGCCGCGACGGCCGCACCGTCCCCGTGTTCCGGGATGGGACGTGGGCTTTTTGACCGAAATCCCACTTTTTCGTCGAAATACCGCGAATTGTGGTGCGCTCCGTTTCCGGAGCGCACTATTTTTACGCCAAAGTGGGGAATTCGCGCGCAAAACCGTTGCATTTTCGCGGCGCGTATGGTA
>X340_Western_Lowland_Gorilla__coassemble_162_pt1 | contig 10117 bp, 9 predicted proteins | sample X340_Western_Lowland_Gorilla__metabat2_low_PE_002 | metagenome-assembled genome bin X340_Western_Lowland_Gorilla | reverse complement strand
GGATGCGAGCAGACGGTCTTTACCGACGGCGGGCTGTGCCTGCTATCCTTCGATGCGGAGACGATGGGCTGCGGCGTGTGCTGCGGCAGCGCGGACGGCGGATTTTATACCGCCGGGGCGGACGCTTTCTCCGGCGGCGGCGAGCTGTACGCCATTGCCGGCACGCCGTACCTGATGCGCGCCGGCGCGGGCAGCACGCTCTATGCCGCCGGTGCGCAGATCCGCGCGTGCGCGCTGACGGACCTCGGCGTCACGGGCGAGCTGCACACCGTCTGCGCCCTGCCGGACAAGGGCCTGCTCGTGGGCGCCGCGTATGCCGGCGGGGTGTGCCGGCTCTATGTCATCGACCCGGCGCGGCTGCCCATGACGAAGTGCGCCGACGCGGCGCGCGCGGACTCCCCGCTCACGGTCGACACCGCGCTCGTGCAGGCCTACCGGTCGGCGGCGGACGGCGTGCCCGTGGCGGAGACGCTGCAGGCCGCGCGGCAGTACGCCGACACGCTCGAGACAAAGTACGGCGTGCGCATCCTGCTCTCGGCCCAATGCCGGGACGCGGCCGCGCGCTGCGACCGCGCCATCACGTGCACGGACACCATGGCGGCGGACGAGGAGCTGCGCAGCATCCGCACGGCGCTCGGCTGCCTGAGCCGGAGCCTCGCGCTGTATCCGGATGGATTCCCCGCGCAGTTTCGCAGCGGTGCGGGCGAGGGCGGGCTGCGCTTTCTGCTCGTCGGCCCGATCGAGAGCGATTACGGCGTGGTCGGCTGCACGTACGAGACCGGCGACTGGCAGAACATCGCGCTCGACGTGCGCATGGCCGAGCAGCTCGACGGGCTGATCTGCCACGAGATCTGGCACGCCACGGAAAACCGCATCCTCTCGCACGACTACGCGGCCTTCCTGCCGGATGCGTGGGCGGCGTGCAATCCGGAGGGCTTCCGCTACAGCGAGGACGCCGCCGCGGCCGTGCCCGATGCGCAGCGCTGGACGCTTTCCGGCGGCAGCCTTGCCGACGTGTACTTCGTCGACAGCTACGGCCGCGTCAACGCGCAGGAGGATCGCGCGCGCATCATGGAATATTTCATGGCGCACGACGACGAGGCACAGGTGCTCATCGGCGCGCCGGCCATCCGCGAGAAGCTCGCCTGGATGTGCCGCGCCGTGCGCGGCTGCTTCGACACGACCGGCTGGGACAGCGTCCGCTGGGAGCGGCTGCTGTGACTGCCGGCCCGCAAACAAGAGAGTAAGGAGGAGCACGATGAAGCTCTATTTTGAAAACACCGTGACGACCGTCACGACGCTGATGATCCTGGCGCTGCTGGGGTTTATCGGCTACAGCATTTTTGAGCGCGCCAACATCCGTTTCTGGGGCCGCAGGAGCGCGGCCGTGCTGATCTTCGGCCTCGCGGTCTGCTGCTTTGCCGCCGCGCGCGACGGGCTCGACAAGACCATCCAGTGCACCATCGACGGCAGCTGCGCGCCCGGCATCTTCCCGCTCATCAGCGTGCCGACCGTCATCGGCTGCGTGGGCGCGCTGCTGATCCTCGTCGCCGCGATCGCCACGCCGATCGCCAAAACGCAGCACGCGCGGCAGATCTGGTTTTACGTCATGTCCGGCGGCGCTGCGGCGAAGATCCTGACGATGGAGATCGCCCGGGCGCTGCTGTGAGCCGGGCAATGCCGGAGAAATGATGGCGTTTTGGTGCAGGAGGAAACTACAATGAATCTGACCGTTTTTTATACCAGTGGGCGCGCGGGCCGCTCCTGCACGCAGGGCATTGCCGGGCTGCTGATCGAGCGGCTGCGCGGCGACGGCGAGGTGTTTGCCTTTCACCTGCCGCGGGATATGCCCCACGTCTGCGCGGGGTGCTATGCCTGCATCGCCGGGCGGGAGCGGTGCTGCCCCGGCGCGGGCGCGCTGGCGCCGATTTTGGACGCGATCGCGCGCTCGGACGTGCTCATTTTCTGCGCGCCGACGTATGTGTTTCACGCGCCGGGTCAGATGAAGGCGCTGCTCGACCACTTCGCCTACCGGTGGATGATCCACCGGCCCGACCTGTCCATGATGCGCAAACAGGCCGTCATCATCAACACGGCCGGCGGCGGAGGCATGCGCCGCACCGTGCAGGAGATCCGCGACAGCACGGACTACTGGGGCGTCGCGCGCACGCACGTGCTCTCGCAAAAGGTCTGGAACTACGACTGGCAGACGCTGCCCGAGCCGTTTCGCGCCTCGGCCCGCGCCAAAGTGGAGCGCACGGCCGCTGCCGTGCGGCGCGACGCCGCGCACCTGACGCCGTCACTGCGCGTGCGCGGGCTGTTTTACCTCTACCGCGGGCTGCACAGCCGCCGCAAGATGACGCCGGTGGACGACGATTACTGGGCGGCGCAGGGGTACAACACCGGCCGCCCGTGGCGGAAAAACAAACCATGAAACATCCGGAGGCAACCATATGATCCCACCTTGGAAAGTATATCCCCGCAGTCAGGGCCACAGCACGGTCTATCTGCAAAACGTGGTCACCGACCCGTCCATCGAGGTCGGCGCGTACACCACGTACGACGATTTTGAGCGCGACCCGCGCGACTTTCAGCGCAATAACGTGCTCTATCACTATCCCGAGTGCAACCACGACAGGCTGCGCATCGGCAAGTTCTGCTCCATCGCGTGCGGCGCGAAGTTCCTCTTCAATGCCGCCAACCACGCGCTGGGCAGCCTGTCCACCTATCCGTTCCCGATCTTTTTCGAGGAGTGGGGCCTGCCCACGGACACGGATGCCATCGCCCGCGCGTGGGACAATCACGGCGACATCGTCGTCGGCAATGACGTCTGGATCGGCTACGAGGCCGTCATCCTCGCCGGCGTGACCATCGGCGACGGCGCCGTCATCGGCACCCGCGCCGTCGTGACCAAGGACGTGCCGCCGTATACGATCGTCGGCGGCGTGCCGGCCAGACCCATCCGCACCCGCTTCGACGCGGACACCATTGCCCGGCTGCAGGCGCTGCGCTGGTGGGACCGGGACGAGGAGACCATCCGGCGCTGCATCGCCGCCATTCAGGAAGGGGATGCGGACGCGCTCGAGCGGGCGCTGTGAGCATGGACCGGTCATGGATACGGGGGTGCGCCGCCGCAGGGGAGGTGTTTTTATGGAGCCGACGGTGATCGACCCGGCCGCCACGACCCGTGCGCAGGCGTTTGCGCTCTGGATGGATGCGCCGAACCCAATGGTGACGGTGTTCAAGACGCTGGACGTGACGCCGCTCGTGCGCCGGAGCCGCCGGCGGGGGCAGAAGTTCAACATGCTGCTGTGCTGGTGCATCGGCATGGCCGCCGGCGAGGTGCGGGAATTCTACACGCTGCCGGTGGGGCGTGCGCTGCTGCGCTACGACGCGCTGGCGGTGAACACCATCGTCCGGAACAGGCTGGGCGAGATCAGCTCGTGCGACGTGCCGCTGAGCACGGATCTGGCGCAGTTTGCGCAGGATTACCTGCGTCTGACGCGCGCGGTCGCGCAAAGCTGCGAAAACCACGACCTGACGCAGCACATGGTCATCGGCACGTCGGCCATCGTCGATACGGAGATCGACGGCGCGGTGGGCATGTACAGCGGCATCTTCAACAACCCCTTTCTGATCTGGGGCAAGTACCGCAGGGGGCTTTTCAAAACGACGCTGACGGTGTCGTTCCAGTTCCACCATACGCAGATGGACGGCGCGCATGCGGGCCGGTTCCTGCAGCGGCTGCAGGAACGCATCTATGATCTGAAAGGCACGATCTGAAATTCCAATTATCAATTATTTTTAAGGAGTATTTTTTGAAACTGACGACTTTATCACTGGAGCGTGTGGGCTGACCGGGAGGTCGGCAAATCTCACACACGCCGTTCCTCCCGAAGGCTTTGATCGACACATCTTCAGGAGGACTTACCATGAACCGCGAAAACATACGCAGATCATTTGAAAAAGGTTACTACAAGACCCACGCCTGCCATGACAGCTTCACCTGCAAGGTCTGCGACCGGCTCGTAACGCCGGAAGCTGCCGGCAGCGACCATCGCAACCACTGCCCGAACTGCCTGTGCAGCCTGCACGTCGACATCGAGCCGGGCGACCGCGCCGCCGACTGCGGCGGCATCATGGACCCGGTGGCGGTCTGGGTGCGCAAAAACGGCGAGTGGGCCATCATCCACCGCTGCCGCCGCTGCGGTGCGCTCAGCTCCAACCGCGTGGCCGCCGACGACAACCCCATGAAGCTCATGAGCATCGCCATGAAGCCGCTGTGCGCGCCGCCGTTCCCACTCGAGCGCATCGAGGAAATGACCGCGCTCATGGGCGGCGACGGTGCTTTGAAATGACCCGGTAAAACCGGGGAGAAAGACAGGGGAGGCCTATGCAGACCATTCTCATCGTGGACGACGATACGGCCATCGGCGATCTGGAACAGGAGGTTCTGGAGCGGGCGGGCTATGCGGTGCAGCGGGCCTATTCGGGCACGGAGACGCTGCTGCTGCTCCGGCACTGCCGGCCGGATCTGGTGCTGCTCGACCTGATGCTGCCGGGCCTGACCGGCGAGGAGGTCCTGCCGCAGCTGCAGGGTCTGCCCGTGATCGTTGTCAGCGCGAAAACGGACGTGCAGGACAAGGTGGCGCTGCTGCTCGGCGGCGCGGTGGACTACCTCACGAAGCCCTTTGACACCAAGGAGCTGCTCGCGCGCGTGGCCGTGCGGCTGCGGGAGGCGTCCCGCTCGCCGCTGGCCGCCGTGTACACCTGCGGCGACCTGACGCTGGACACCGCCTCCCACGCGGTGCGTGCGGCCGGCACACCGGTCACGCTCACGCGCACGGAGTACGCGCTGCTCAAGCTGCTGATGCAGAATCCCGGGCAGGTGCTGGCCAAGTCCGTGCTGCTCGAGCACATCGGCGCCGACACGCCCGACTGCACGGAAAGCTCCCTGAAAACGCACATCAGCCACCTGCGCGCAAAGCTGCGCGCGGTTTCGGGCCGGAACGATATCGAGGCGGTCTGGGGCATCGGCTTTCGGCTGCGCGTGTGATCTCAACGCTTTCTCAACCGTTGGCTTTACCGCCGGCGCAACCTTTGTCCGGTAGACTTGGGCTACCGAACAAAAGGAGGTACACATCCATGCAATACGTTCTGGAGACCGATGCGCTGAGCAAGCGCTACCGCGGCTTTGCCGCGCTCGACGGTCTGAACATGCACATCCCCAAGGGCGCCATCTACGGCTTTGTCGGCCGCAACGGCGCCGGCAAGACCACGCTCATCCGGCTCATCTGCGGCCTGCAGGCACCGAGCGGCGGCAGCTACACGCTCTGCGGCGTCCAAAATACGGACCCGGCTATCCTCCGCTGCCGCCGCAGAATGGGCGCCGTGGTGGAAACGCCGTCGGTCTATCTCGATATGACGGCCGAAGAGAACATCCGCCAGCAGTACCGCGTGCTGGGCGTGCCGTCGATGCGCGGTGCGCCGGAGCTGCTGCAGCTCGTCGGGCTGGGCCTGTCCATTGCCAAGCTGCTGACGGAGAAGATGGGCGGGTGCATCACGGCGGCGTGCCGCGGCGGAGTGCTCTGCATCCGCATCCGTTTTCCGGAGCCGACAAGCCCGATCCCTACATAACAGGAGGTATACATCATGAATATCCGCTCTTTTTCGGCCGCGCTGCTCACAGGCACGCTGCTGCTGTTTACGGCTGCGTGCGGCACGACGGACGCGCCTGCCACGGCCGACACGCCCGCCCCGACGGCGGTGCAGACCGTGCAGCCCACGGCCGCGCCTGCGTCCACGCCGAAACCCGCATCCGCATCCGCATCCGGCGGAACGAAGCAGACCACCGCTGCCGGGCAGAAGCCCCAGACGCCCGCCGCCGGGAAAAGCGCCGGCAGCAGCGACTGGAAAACAGAGTTTGAAAAGAGCCTGCTGGAAAACTACGGTGTCACGCCCGACCACTACGAGGACCTCGGGGGCGGCGTGTATCAGGTCTACGTGAAGATCGACGGCAAGGTCGTACCCTATGTCGCGGTCGATTCCGCGACCGGCGATTATCACGGATAAGGCATCCGTGCGCAAAAACACGGCCGGAGCAGACGGGGATACCGTCCGCTCCGGCCGTGTTGTGCACTTTGTGATAGCCGTATACCGTTCCATTCTCGCGGAATTCTCATAGCATGTTCCGGTCTGCGATATTCAGGCGATATGCATTATGTACACGCCGGTTCGCAGGGCGAGCTTCTCCGTGAATTTCCATAATCATACCAGACGTGAGTTTTTTCGTCAATATGTTAAAAAAACGCTGTTTTGCCGCAGATTATATCACATTTTGATGGAGCCCTCTGCAAATCGGGTCCGGCCATCGGGCATTCACCATTTTTGCACAGCACACGTTCCGGCTTTATCCGTGCTTGAATGGTCTCTGTTCGTTCCTGACCGGTGCGGGAGATGGGATGCGTGGACCGCTCATTTCGGCACCTCCTGTCTGCCTGTATTTTATAACGGAAGTACTTACTGTGAGCCCATTCACCGGACGCGTGGTTTTCGGCATACAAAAAAGGACTTGGCATATGCCAAGCCCTTTTTTCTGGCACCCCCGGCTGGATTCGAACCAGTGGCCTGCCGCTTAGGAGGCGGCCGCTCTATCCAACTGAGCTACGGGGGCACAACAGCCCTATTTTAGCGCAAAGGGCGGCGGGTGTCAATGACCGGCGGCGGGGCACGCCGGATGTTTCGGGCGCACGCGTTCGGGCGGGGGAGCGGCACCCCAGCGGGGAAGCGCCGGAAACCTTGCGCCGGGCGACAGTTTTTGACCCGGAAGTTGCGCTTTACCGGACAGTTTTGCAGGAAAACCCGGCGCCGCTTGACAATATCCACCGGTTAGATGGTATAATAATGCCCCTGCTTTGCGGCTGCGGCCGCAGCGGGAGCGATCCGTTATGCTGAAAATCCATAAGGAGGTCAGAAATGACGAAATACAATCAGGTCACGCCGGAGATCGCCGAGCAGCTGCGGGCCATCGTGGGCGCGAAGCGCTTTTTTGCAGGCGACGCGGTGAAGGACGACTTCAGCCACGACGAAATGCCCATCTACGGCAAGTATTATCCCGAGGTGGTCTGCGAGGCCGAGAGCACCGAGGAGGTGTCTGCGATCCTGCGCGTGTGCTACGACAACAACATCCCCGTCACGCCGCGCGGCGCCGGCACGGGTCTGGTCGGCGGGTGCGTGCCGCTGTGCGGCGGCGTGGTGCTGTGCACGACGCGCATGAACAGGATCCTCTCCTATGACATGAACAACCTCGTCGTACACATCCAGCCCGGCGTGCTGCTGTGCGACCTTGCGGCCGACGCGCTCACGCACGGCCTGATGTATCCGCCCGACCCGGGCGAAAAGACCGCGACCGTGGGCGGCAACGTGTCCACGAACGCGGGCGGCATGCGCGCCGTGAAGTACGGCGTCACGCGCGACTACGTGCTGGCCATGACCGTGGTGCTGCCCGACGGCAGAGTCATGGAGCTCGGCAAGACCGTGTGCAAGACCAGCTCCGGCTACAGCCTGCTGCATCTGATGATCGGCTCTGAGGGCACGCTCGGCGTCATCACGGAGCTGACGCTCAAGCTCATCCCCAAGCCGGAAATGAACGTGAGCCTCATCCTCCCGTTTGCCGACGTGGAGACCGCCATCGCCTCCGTGCCGCAGATCAAGCTGGCCAACCTCGACCCGCAGTCGATCGAGTTCATGGAGCGCGATATCGTTGATTCCTCGGCGGCGTTCACCGGCAACACCATCTTCCCCACGGTCGTGGACGGCAAAGAGGCGGGCGCGTACATCCTCGTCACCCTCGTCGGCGACAGCGAGGCCGAACTGACCGCGAAGATGGACCGCCTCGGCGCGCTTGCCGAGCAGTGCGGCGCGTACGACACGCTCGTCGTCTGGACCGACGGCCTGAAAAAGGACGTCTGGGCCGCGCGCAGCGCATTCCTGACCGTCATCGAGGCGGACACGAAGCTGCTCGACGAGATGGACGTCGTCGTGCCGGTCGACCGCATCGCGGAGTTTCTCGTCTACACCCGCGCCACCGGCAAGGCGGAGGGCATCACCATCCGCAGCTTCGGCCACGCGGGCGACGGCAACCTGCACATCTACTGCTGCGCCAACGACATGGCGCTCGACGAGTTCAAGCGCCGCAGCAAGGCCGTCATGGACAAATGCTATGCCAAGTGCATCGAGTTCGGCGGGCAGGTCTCCGGCGAACACGCCATCGGCCACGCAAAGAAGCAGTACCTGGTGGAGTCCGTGGGCGAGACGGCGTTCGGGCTCATGCAGGCGATCAAGCAGGTGTTTGACCCCAAGGGCATCCTCAATCCCGGCAAGGTCTGCACCAACGTGGAGGAGGGCTGAAGCATGCTGAATATTCTTGTCTGCGTCAAGCAGGTGCCCGACATCAACCTCGTGAAGATGGACCCTGTCACGGGCAGCCTGATCCGTGCGGGCGTGCCGGCGATCCTCAATCCGCTGGACGCCAACGCGCTCGAGGCGGCCGTGCGTGTCAAGGAGGCGCACGGCGGCACGGTCACCGTCATCACGATGGGGCCGGACATGGCCAAGGAGGCGCTGCGCGAGTGTTTTGCCGCGGGCGCGGACCGGGCCGTGCTGCTGTCCGACCGCGCGTTTGCCAACGCCGACACCCTCGCCACGAGCTACGTCATCGCGAGCGCGGCAAAGCAGCTCGGCGCGTTTGACCTCATCTTCTGCGGCAAGGAATCGCTCGACGGCGCCACCGGGCAGATGGGCTCGCAGCTGGCCGAGCGCTTCGGCGCCAGCCAGATCTCCTCGACGGCGAAGATCGTCGAGGTGGACATGGCCGCGCACACCATCACGGCCGAGCGCGACCTCGAGCGCGGCACGGAGGTGCTGCGCGCCAAGTATCCCTGCCTGCTCACGGTCGAGAAGGCGAACTTCCGCCCCCGCATCCCGAACCTGAAGCGCTGGAAGGCCTCGCGCACCGCGCCCATCGCGGTCTACAGCGCGGCCACCATCCCGGGGCTCGACCCCGCGCAGATCGGCGACCCCGGCTCGCCCACGAAGGTGCCGCGCACCTATCCGCCGGAGGTCGGCGCGAAGGGCAGCATGATCGACGAGGGCAGCACGGAAAAGAACGTGGACCGGCTCTTTGAGCTGATCGCGGACGTGCTTTGAGGAGGTGCAGGCAGTGAATAAGACAGATTACAAAGACATGTGGGTCTTTATCGAGCGCGACGGCGACAGCGTGCTGCCGGTCTCGCTCGAGCTGTGCTCGGAAACGCGCAAACTCTGCGACGCGAGCGGCGAGCAGCTCGCCGCAGTCATCGTCGGCAGCATCTCGGACGGCGAGCTGCAGCGCGTGCTCGACTGCGGCGTGGACAAGGTCATCCACGTGACCGGCACGGGCTATGACTACTTTAATAACGATGCGTACACCAACCTCTTCACCGTCCTGTGCCGGAAGTACCGGCCCACGGCGGTCATGGTCGGCGGCACGATCAACGGGCGCGACTTTGCGCCGCGCTTCGCCGCGCGCCTCGGCACCGGCTGCACCTCGGACGCGACTGAGCTCGTCTGGGATCCCGGGACGACGGACATCGAGTTCGTCGAGCCGGCCGTCGGCGGCAAGATGATGGCCGTCATCACCGTGCCCGTGGCGCGCCCGCAGGTCGGCACCATCCGTCCGGGCACGTTCAAATGCGTCCCCTGCGGCGCGCGCGCGCATGAAGTGATCGAGGAGCACATCGACTTCCCGGTCGCGGACATCCGCACCGAGATCCTCGACTTCCGCGCCGACGATCTCGACGAGCGCCTGAACATCGCGGACGCGGACGTGATCGTCTGCGTCGGCAACGCGATCAAGGGGGCGGACGCCCTGCCGCGCTACCGCCGCCTGGCCGAGCGCCTCGGCGGCAAGCTCGCCTGCACGCGTCCGGTGTTCGACCGCGGCGTGCTGCCGTTCAAGCTCGTCATCGGGCAGTCCGGCGCTGTGGTCAAGCCGAAGCTGCTGCTGTCGTTCGGTGTGTCGGGCGCGGTCAACCATGTCACGGGCTTCTCGGACGCGGATGTGGTCGTCGCCGTGAAC
>X340_Western_Lowland_Gorilla__coassemble_161_pt1 | contig 10264 bp, 9 predicted proteins | sample X340_Western_Lowland_Gorilla__metabat2_low_PE_002 | metagenome-assembled genome bin X340_Western_Lowland_Gorilla | reverse complement strand
TTATATGCTCGAGAAAGAAACGGAACCACATCGGGATAAGGAGGCATCGCCTATGGAACTACGCTTACTGACCACATTTTTAAAGGTCGCGCAGCTGCAGAGCTTCTCCAAGGCCGCAGAATCTCTGGGTTATTCCCAGTCCGCCGTTACGGTACAGGTCCAGCAGCTCGAAAATGAGCTGGGCGTGCGCCTGTTCGACCGCATCGGCAAAACCGTATCCATCACCCACTATGGGCAGGAGTTTATCCCCTACGCGCGCGATGTCGTGTCGGCCGCGGCGCGCGCCGTGTCGTTTACGGTGCAGGAACGCGATCTGACCGGCACGCTGCGCATCGGCACGATCGAGTCGATCATGACGGCCAGCTTCGGCGAGATCCTGCCGCTGTATCATGAGCACTGTCCGCATGTGAACACGCAGCTGGTCGAGGGCGACACCAAAACGCTCTCGGATATGCTCATGCACAACGAAGTCGACCTCATCTACACGCTCGACGACATGGGCTATGACGCGCAGCGCGTCAAGCTCTTCGAGTGCCCGCAGGAGATCGTCATCGTCGCAAGCCCCAAGCACCCGTTTGCTGCCGCCAAGCAGCTCAAGCTGGCCGACCTCGTCAACGAGCCGTTCGTGCTCATGCCGCAGTTCAACAGCTATCGCCACCAGTTCGACATGGAGCTGGCGCACCAGAAGCTGTCGATCCGGCCGTTTCTGGAGCTCGAGAGCACAAGCATGGTCATGCAGCTGCTCGAGCACAACCCCTACCTGTCCGTGCTGCCGCGCTACACGGCACGCCGCCGCGCAGAAGAGGGCCGGCTCGTCATTCTGCCGGTCGCGGACTGCCACATGGAGCAGTGGAGCCAGCTGGTGCACCACCGCGACAAGGTGCTCACGCCGCAGATCCGCGCCATGGTCTCCTGCATTGCGCAGGTCGAGAACATCCCGCTGCATCTTGAGGATTGACGCGGCGCAAAAAGCAAAAAACAGCCCCCATCGTCCGATGGGGGCTGTTTGCTGTCTGTGAACAGAAACTCAGTCGGTCACGTACGGCAGGAGGGCGATCTGACGCGCTCTCTTGATGGCCTCGGTGAGCTCGCGCTGATGCATCGCGCAGGTGCCGGTCGTGCGGCGCGGCAGGATCTTGCTGCGCTCGGACAGGAAGCGGCGAAGCTTCGCGGTGTCTTTGTAGTCGATATAAGTGCACTTGTCCACACAGAACTGGCAAACTTTTCTGCGTTTGCGGTTCTTGCTCTTATCTCTGTCAAAAGCCAAGACTGTAATCCTCCTTTATCAAAATCAGAACGGCAGGTCGCCGTCATCGTCGTCCAGCTCGGAAAAGGCGCTGCCGCCCTGGGGGACATTGTCATATCCGCCATAGCTGCCGCGGTGAGCCGGTGCCGATGCGCTCGGCGCTGCCGGACGAGGCGCATCGCCGCCGTCGCGGCGCTTGCTCTCGCCGAAGTAGACATTGTCCGCCACGACTTCCGCGGTCGTGCGCTTTCCGCCTTCGCGGTCAGTCCATTCGCGGATCTGCAGACGGCCGCTCACGGCGGCCATGCTGCCCTTGGTGAAGTACTTGGAGACGAACTCCGCCGTGCTTCTCCAGGCGACAATGTCGATGAAGTCCGTCTGCCGCTCGCCGCCGTCACGGCCGCCGAAATCACGGTCGACCGCCAGCCGGAACGACGCCACGGGAACCTGGGACTGGGTATAACGAAGCTCGGGGTCACGGGTCAGACGGCCCATGAGCACAATGTGGTTCAGCATTGCCGTGCCTCCTTATTCCGGGCGACGGGTGATCAGGGAGCGGAGAATACCGTCCGTGATGCCCAGCACACGATCCAGCTCGGCCGGGAAATCCGGACCGCTGGTGAACTTGACGAGCACGTAGTAGCCCTCAGAAATGTAGTTGATCTCGTAAGCGAGCTTGCGCTTACCCATCTCCTCCATTTCCTCCAGCGTGCCGTTCTGCTCGACAAGCGCCTTGAACTTCTCGACGACTGCTGCAGTCTCTTCCTCCGACAGATTGGGGTTGATGATATACATCAGTTCGTACTTTTCGGTGGTTTTTGCCATTTCAGTTGCACCTCCTTCTGGTCTAGTGGCCCTCATCTCAAATGAGAGCAAGGATCACCCGCGTCAATACGCAGGCCATATTATTATACCTGAAAAACTGGGAAAGTCAATCCTTTTTTGCACTTTCCGGCGTATCGAGCACGTGCACGTTCATCTGCGGGTAGGACATGGACACACCGTGGGCGTCAAACGCCGCGCCGACGGCCTCCATGAGGTCATAATATACGGTCCAGTAGTCGGCCGTTTTGCACCAGACGCGCACCGTGTACTCGATATTGCTCTCCCCGTAGCCCGACACACGCACGAACGGCGCCGGCTCCGGCAGGATGCCGGACACGAGCGACACGGCGTTGTGCAGCGCCGCCTTCACCTGCTCCGGACGGCAGGTATAGTCCGCGCCGAACGTCAGGTCCACGCGCCGCTGCGGCTCGCGGTTGTAATTGACGATCTTGGACGCCGAGAGGTCGCTGTTCGGCACGTAAATGTCCTTATTATCCAGCGTGCACAGCTGCGTGTAGATCAGGCCGATGTCCTTGACCGTGCCGCTCACGTCGCCGGCCTCGATGAAATCGCCGTCCTCGAACGGCCGCGTGAGCAGGATGGTGATGCCGCTCATGGCGTTGGACAGGCAGTTTTGCACCGAGAGCGACAAAGCCAGGCCGAGCAGGCTGAACACCGCCAGCAGCGCCGTAACGTTAACGCCGAGACTGTCGGCCACAATGAGGATGGCCATGAACTCCAGCGCGATCTTGAGCACCTTGAGGATGAACCGGCTCAGGCTCTCCGACAGGCGCGAGTGCGCCGAGATGCGCCGCGCGACGCGCATGACGAGCCAGATGACGAGCACGCAGATCACGAGCGTGATGGCGGAGGTGATGAGCTTTTCGAGCGTGAGACTGCCGAGGCTGAAGCCGATGGCGTTGTTCACGTCCTCGATGCTGTCTTTCGTGGATTCGAGCGCGTTCTGATAGGTGTCCGTATTCAAATAGCGGTCTCCCCTTTCGTGCAGGATTCGATCTTGTATTTAGTATACGCCATGCCCCGCCGGTTTTCAACACGTTCCGGCGGGCAGGGCGTTGGAGAAGGCTTGCGGTGGTGCCTTTTTGCGCTGAAAAGCGCAAAAAGGCGGGGCTGAGATCAGCCCCGCCTGCGTGGGTAGGTAAACTTATGCCTCGTCGTAGAGCTTCTTGAGCTTGAGCAGGTGCTCGTAGCGGGCCTTGGCGTTCGACTCAGACTTCGCGAACAGCTCCTCGGCGCGATCCGGGAACTCGTTGGTCAGGCGGGCGTAGCGCGCCTCGTTCATGAGGAAGTCGCGGTAGCCGCCGGCCGGCTCCTTGCTGTCGAGCGCGAAGGGCTTTTCAGCGGACGGATCGTAACGGAACAGGTTCCAGTAGCCGCAGTCGACCGCGCGCTTCATCTCGCCCTGGCAGTTGGTCATGCCGCCCTTCTTGATGCTGTGCATCTCGCAGGGGGCGTAGCCGATGATCAGGGACGGGCCGGGGTAAGCTTCCGCTTCCTTGATGGCCTTGATGGTCTGCGCCGGGTTGGCGCCCATGGCGACCTGCGCCACGTAGATGTAGCCATAGCTCATGGCGATCTCGGCAAGGCTCTTGCTCTTGAGCTCCTTGCCGGCGGCCGCGAACTGCGCGACCTGTCCGATGTTGGAGGCCTTGGACGCCTGTCCGCCGGTGTTGGAGTAGACCTCGGTGTTGAAGACGAACACGTTCACGTCCTCGTCCTGCGCCAGGACATGGTCCAGGCCGCCGAAGCCGATGTCGTAAGCCCAGCCGTCGCCGCCGAAGATCCAGCAACTCTTCTTGTTGAGGAAGTCCTTGTTGGCCATGATGCGCTGGTAGCGCTCGCAGTCACAGGCGGGCTTGGCCTCCATCACAGCGAGGAACTCCGCCGTGGCGGTCTGGTTGGCCTCGCCGTCGTTATAGGTCTCGAGGTACTTCTTCGCAGCCGCGACCTTGGCGGGATCCTTGCCGTTTTCGGCGATGTAGCGGATGTCCTCCGCCAGATCGTCGCGGATCTTCTTCTGGCCGAGATACATGCCGAGGCCGTGCTCCGCGTTATCCTCGAACAGGGAGTTGGCCCAGGCGGGACCCTTGCCTTCCTTGTTGACGGTGTACGGGCTGGTGGCAGCCGGGCCGCCCCAGATGGACGAGCAGCCGGTCGCGTTGGAGATCATCATGTGATCGCCGAACAGCTGCGTGATCAGGCGGGCATAGCTCGTCTCGGCGCAGCCGGCGCAGGAGCCGGAGAACTCGAGCATGGGCTGCCGGAACTGGCTGCCCTTGACGGTGAAGTCCTGAAGTTCCTTCTTCTCGGCGACCTTGGCGACCATGTAGTCGAACACGGGCTGCTGATCTTCCTGGCTCTCGAGCGGCTGCATCGTCAGCGCGCCGACCGGGCAGACATGCGTGCAGACGCCGCAGCCCATGCAGTCGAGCGGAGAGATGGCCATGGAGAACTTGTAAACGCCCTTGCCGGCGCCGACCTTGAAGTCGACTGCCTTGGTCTGCGCGGGCGCGGCGGCCAGCTCGTCGGCCGTGAGCGCGAACGGGCGGATGGTCGCGTGCGGGCAGACATAGGCGCACTGGTTGCACTGGATGCACTTGGTGCTGTCCCACTCGGGCACGGAGACGGCCACACCGCGCTTCTCATACGCGGAGGCGCCGAGCTCGAACGTGCCGTCGGCGTGATCGACGAACGCGGAGACCGGCAGGCTGTCGCCGTCCATCTTGTCGACCGGAGTGAGGATGTCGCGCACCATCTTGACGGTGGCCGGACGGCCGGCCAGCTCCTTGGCCGGAGCCTCGTCCACGGCGTCGGCCCAGTCGGCCGGAACGTCGATCTTCACATACGCGGTCGCGCCGAGGTCGATGGCCTTGTAGTTCATCTCGACGACGTCCTCGCCCTTCTTCATGTAGGAAGCCTTGGCTTTCTCCTTCATGTAGCGGATGGCGTCCTCTTCCGGCATGATCTTCGCCAGGGAGAAGAACGCGGACTGCAGGATGGTGTTGTTGCGCTTGCCCATGCCGATCTGGATGGCCAGGTCAATGGCGTTGATCGTGTAGAGCTGGATATTGTTGCGGGCAATGTAGCGCTTGGCGGAGGCGTCCAGATGGTGGCTGAGCTCCTCGGGCGTCCACTCGCAGTTGATCATGAACACGCCGCCGGGCTTGACGTCCTGGACCATCTTGAAGCCCTTGGTGATGTAGGACGGGTTGTGGCAGGCGACGAAGTCAGCCTTATTGATATAGTACGGGCTCTTGATCTCGTGATCGCCGAAGCGCAGGTGGCTGATGGTCACGCCGCCGGTCTTCTTGGAGTCGTACTGGAAGTAGGCCTGCACGAATTTATCGGTGTGGTCGCCGATGATCTTGATGGAGTTCTTGTTGGCGCCGACGGTGCCGTCGCCGCCGAGACCCCAGAACTTGCAGGCGATGGTGCCCTCGGCGGAGGTGTCGGGCGCATCCGTCTCCGGCAGGGAGAGGTTGGTCACGTCATCGACGATGCCGATGGTGAACTGACGCTTCGGCGTGTCGCGCTTGAGCTCTTCGTAGACCGCGAACACGGAGGACGGCGGGGTGTCCTTGGAACCAAGGCCGTAGCGGCCGCCGGTGACGACGATGTCGTTGCGGCCGGCGTTGGCCAGCGCGGTGACGACGTCGAGGTACAGGGGCTCGCCCTGTGCGGCGGGCTCCTTCGTGCGGTCGAGCACGGCGATCTTCTTGCAGGTCGCCGGGATGGCCGCAATGAGCTTGTCGGCGCGGAACGGACGGTACAGGCGAACCTTCACGAGGCCGACCTTCTCGCCGTGGGCATTGAGGTAGTCGATGACTTCCTCGGCCACGTCGCAGATGGAACCCATGGAGATGATGACACGGTCAGCATCCGGAGCGCCATAGTAGTTAAAGAGCTGGTAGTTGGTGCCGAGCTTGGCATTGATCTTGCCCATGTACTCCTCGACCAGATCCGGCACGGCGTCATAATATTTATTGGACGCCTCACGGTTCTGGAAGAAGATATCGCCGTTTTCGTGGCTGCCGCGCATCTGCGGATGCTGCGGGTTCAGGCCGCGCTGACGGAAGGCATTGACCGCATCCATGTCGACCATCTCGGCCAGATCGTCATAATCCCAGACGGCGATCTTCTGGATCTCGTGCGAGGTACGGAAGCCGTCAAAGAAGTTCAGGAACGGAACGCGGCCCTTGATGGCGGCCAGGTGCGCCACGGGGGACAGGTCCATAACTTCCTGCACGTTGCCCTCGGCGAGCATGGCAAAGCCGGTCTGGCGGCAGGCCATGACGTCGGACTGATCGCCGAAAATGGACAGCGTGTGCGACGCGAGCGCACGAGCCGTCACGTGGAACACGGCCGGGAGCAGCTCACCGGCCATCTTGTACATATTCGGGATCATGAGCAGCAGGCCCTGAGAAGCGGTGTACGTCGTGGTCAGAGCGCCGGCATTCAGCGAACCGTGGACAGCGCCGGCTGCGCCGGACTCTGCCTGCATTTCCTGCACACGGACCTTCGTGCCAAAGATGTTCTTGCGGCCGGCAGCGGCCCACTGATCGACCAGGTCGGCCATCGGGCTCGACGGGGTGATCGGGTAAATGGCAGCCACTTCCGTGAACGCGTAGGACACGTGGGCGGCAGCGTTGTTGCCGTCCATGGTAACGAGCTTTCTTGCCATAAACTTCATCTCCTATTTCTCTTATATGTTATCTTATATTCGTGCAATGGGCACCTATCCGCCCATTCACGTCAATATGATAACACAGTTTCAAAAAAACGTAAATAATAGTTTTTTGTTTCTTGTTTCATTTTTCGAAACACTACTATTGAAAACGTGCAAGTTTCCGGGTGAAAACCGGCGTTTTCACGGAAAATGTCCAGTTTTTTCGCTAATTTTTCGCTTGTGATTTCTCACCTATTGTTATATAATATATCACTGCTGTTAAGAAAGGGGCTGTCTACATGGTCAAAATCGAACAATCGAATGGCACCATCAGCATCACCAACGAAGTATTCACCAACCTTGCAGGCGACGCCGCGACCAGTTGCTTCGGCGTGAAGGGTATGGTCGGCCGCAGCAAAGACAGCGGACCGTTCCAGCTCCTGCGCCGCGAATCCATGTCCAAGGGCGTCAACGCCACGTTTGCCGACGACGGCAGCATCTCACTCGAGCTGCACATCGCGGTCGATCACGGCGTGAACATTTCCGCGCTTGCCCACAGCATCATCAACGCGGTCAGCTACAAGGTCAATCAGGCCACCGGCGTGCCCGTTGCGCGCGTGGACGTGTACGTGGACACCATGTTCCTCGATTAAACAGGAACTTCGCACCGCTTCCCTCCCGGGAGCCGCGCTTCCGGGCCATTTTCATTCCCCCTGTCGGAGGTGTACAGATTTGAGAGAGATCATTGATGCCGCAGCGCTTCGGGAAATGCTCCTGTGCGCGAACGCGGCACTGGAAGAAAACAAACAGAAGATCAACGAGCTCAACGTCTTCCCCGTTCCGGACGGCGACACCGGCACGAACATGAGCCTGACGATGAACTCGGCCGCCATCGAGCTCGGCCGCAAGCAGACCGAGACCGTCGGCGCCGTGGCCGACTGCGCCGCGAGCGCGCTGCTGCGCGGTGCGCGCGGCAACTCCGGCGTCATTTTGTCGCTGCTGTTCCGCGGGATCGCCAAGTCCCTCAAGGGCCGCGAGACCGCAAGCGCTGCGGAATTTGCCGCCGCCGTCTCCGCCGGCGTGGACGCCGCCTACAAGGCCGTCATGAAACCGGCCGAGGGCACGATCCTCACCGTCAGCCGTCTGGGCGCGCAGGCCGCCGTGGCCTTCGCCAAGGACAGCACGGACTTTGAAGGTATGCTCGACGCGCTGCTCGTCGCCGCGCGCGAGGCGCTGGCCGACACGCAGAACATCAACCCCGTGCTGCGCCGCGCAGGCGTGGTCGATGCCGGCGGCGAGGGCTTTGTGCTCGTCATGGACGCCATGCTCGGCTATCTGCAGGGCCGCACCGCCGCTCCCGTGACCGCCGCCGCTCCGGCTGTCGCCCAGGCGCCGAAAGAGGGCGCGGACTTCTCCGAGTTCGACACCGGCGAGATCACGTTCGGCTACTGCACGGAGTTCATCGTCGCGCGCGAGAACAACAAGAGCCCGGAGCTCCTGCGCTCGTTCCTGAAAAATCTCGGCGACTGCGTCGTCGTAGTCGACGATGATGAGATCATCAAGGTACACGTGCACACGAACGTGCCCGGTGAGGTGCTGACCGAGGCGCTGACCTACGGCCCGCTCCAGACCGTGAAGATCGAAAACATGCGCAACCAGCACACCGCGCTCTCCGGCAAGGACGCTGCCCCCGAGGCCGCTGCCGGCACCGCCGCCGAGGCGGAGGCCGAGCCCGAAGTTGCCAAGCCCGAAAAGCAGTTCGGCGTCGTGGCCGTGTCTGCCGGCGAGGGCATGGCCAACCTCTTCCGCGAGCTGGGCGTGGACCGCGTCGTCACCGGCGGCCAGACCATGAACCCCTCCACGGAGGACATCCTCACCGAGGTCAACAAGACCCCGGCGGAGGTCGTGTTCGTGCTGCCGAACAACAAGAACATCATCATGGCCGCCCAGCAGTGCATCCCGCTGTCGGACAAGAAGGTCATCGTCATCCCGACCAAGACCGTGCCGCAGGGCATCACCGCGATGCTCTCGTTCGACCCGGCGAGCGCCGAGGACGTCATCGAGGCGGAGCTGAGCGCCGCGATCGAGAGCGTGCACACCGCGCAGATCACCTATGCCGCGCGCGACTCCGACTTTGACGGCCACGACATCCACAAGGGCGAGTATCTGGCGCTGATGGACGGTGCGCTGCTCGGCAGCGACGCCGACCTCGACAAGGTACTGACCAGGATCGCGGACGCCGCCAATGATCTCGCCCCCGACATCGTCTCCATCTACTACGGCGAGGACGTGCAGGGTGATGCCGCCCAGCACGCGGCCGACCTGCTCGGCGAGCGCCTGCCGATGGCGGACGTGAACGTCGTCAACGGCGGCCAGCCGGTGTATTACTACATGATCTCGTTTGAATAAAACGTGCACCATAAGACAGCAAGGCGCCCGGACAAAATGTCCGGGCGCTTTGCTGTATGTTTTTTGAGGCGGCGCGCCCCGGCTGCACCGGGGCGCGCTGTTGTTTTTATTGCTCCTGCGCGCGGATAAGGTTCTTGTAGAAATCGACCGCGCCGGGCAGACAGCTGTACTCGATGTTCTCATTGATGCCATGCATGCCCTTCATCTGCTCCGGGCCGTAGATCACGGGGGCGAAGCGCACGCAGCTGTCGCAGATCTCCTGATAGAAGTGCGCGTCCGTCGCGCCGGTCATGACATAGGGGCTGACGGGCAGGCCGGGGAACGTCTCGCCGATGACCCGCTCCACCTGGCGGAACGCCTCGCCGTGGATGTCCACGGGCTCGGAGTAGTCGTTCGTGTGCACGACCTCATCTCCAGACCGTGCTTTTCGGCGAGCCGGCGGATGATGGCGAGGCTCTCCTGCTCGCCCTGATGCGGGATGAAGCGCATGTTCGCGCCCAGCGTCGCCTCCTGCGGCAGAACGTTGTACGCGTCCGAGCCGGACTGCATCGTGAACGCGACCGTCGTGCGCAGCATGGCCCCCGCCTGTGCCGACACGCGCGGCAGCACGACCTTCATCAGCGGGGCAAACAGCCAGAGGTTGCCCATCACGAGCCGCAGGCCGAACGGCGCATACGGCGCCAGGCGCGTGAACATGGCCGTGACCTCGGGCAGAAACTTCTTGCGGAACGGTGAATGCTTTTCCACATCCGTCACGAACGCGGACAGGCGCGCGATGGGGGTGTTCGCCGTCGGGGCGCTGGCGTGGCCGCCGGTGCTGCGGGCGGTAAACTTCACGTCCGCCTTGCCCTTTTCAAACACACCGACCATGGCGAAGTTGCCGGGGATGCCGCCGATCGGCTCGGTGATGATGCCGCCGCCCTCGTCGCAGACGAGAAACGGCCGCACGCCGCGGCGCTTGAGCTCGGCGACGAGCTTCGGCGCGCCGTCGCCCGCCCACTCTTCCGTGCAGGACGAGGCGATATAAACATCGTTGGCCGGTTCGTATCCGGCGGCGAGCAGCTCCTCGACCGCCTGGAAAAACGCCATGACCGAAC
>X340_Western_Lowland_Gorilla__coassemble_144_pt1 | contig 11693 bp, 10 predicted proteins | sample X340_Western_Lowland_Gorilla__metabat2_low_PE_002 | metagenome-assembled genome bin X340_Western_Lowland_Gorilla | reverse complement strand
ATTTCTGCATAAATCAGGAAACGCCGGAAACGAACTTTGTGAATTTTGCAAACATCGATTTTGTTACCATAACAAAAATCTCTCGCAGCCGCGAGAGATTTGAAAAAATGCTTGACAGGCAAAATGCAGGATTTGTACCGCCGGTGATGATTCAGAGCAGGCCGCTGTCGGCAAACGACACATAATCCTCGCCGCAGACGATGATATGATCCGCAAGCGTGATTCCTACGAGCAAAAGTGCGTCCCGGATGCGGCGGGTCGTGAGCTCATCCTCGCGCGACGGGAGCGCATAAGCATCCACGTGGTTGTGGCTGAGGATGACGGACACCGCCTTCTGCGACAGGGCCGTCTCCACGATGGCGCGCACGGACACTTCTGCGGCATTGACCACGCCGCGGCCGACCTCCTTGCAGCTGATGAGACCGCCCTTGGCGTCCAGGCACAGGAGGTAGACGACCTCCGTGCGCTCATACAGGTACAGCGGCACAAGATAATTCCCGGCGTCTTCGCTCGAGCGCAGGATCGTCTGCTGGCGGCGCTTGGCCATCTGGTACCGGCGGCCGACCTGCGGGATGAGCGTGAGGAGCGTGGCCACGTTCTCCCCCACGCCGGGCACGCGCATCATGTCCTCAAAGCTCGCCTCAAAGACGGCGTCGAGCGTGCCGAAGTGATTGAGCAGTGCGTGCGCGAGCTCGTTGACGTCGCGCCGGGGCACGGCATAAAACAGCAGCAGCTCGAGCACGCTGTGGTCGTCGAAATTATCGAGCCCGCTGCGCACGAAGCGCGCCTTCATGCGGGCGCGGTGGCCGTCATGCACGCCCATAAAACGGCACCTCGGAGATCTCCATATTGGCCCAGGCGTTGAGTTCGCTGCCGGCACGCGCGCCGCGCAGATACTCATAGTACGCCTGGCAGCCGATCATGGCGGCGTTGTCGCCGCAGAGCTTCAGCGGCGGGACGAACAGGTGGATGCCGGCCGCGTCGCAGGCGGCCTGAAAATCGCCGCGGATGCGGGAATTGGCCGCGACGCCGCCCGCCACGGCGAGCTTGTCATAGCCGAGCTCCCGGACCGCCGCCATCGTGCGCGGCACGAGGCTCTCGCTCATGGCGCGGCAGAACGACGCGGCGAGCGACGCTTTGTCGAGCGGCTCGCCCTTCTGCTCTGCCGTGTGGGCGAGGTTGATGACGGCCGTTTTCAGGCCGCTGAAGCTCATGTCATACGGGCAGCCGTCGACGTGGCCAATGGGTAGTTTGTACTTCCGGTCGTCACCGGTCTTGGACAGATCGTCGATGGGCTTGCCGCCGGGGTACGGCAGGCCGAGCACGCGCGCAGTCTTGTCAAAGCACTCGCCGGCCGCATCGTCGCGCGTGGCGCCGAGGATGCGCAGGTCGGTATAGTCGCGCACGTCGCAGATGAGCGTGTTGCCGCCCGAGATGGCCAAGCACACAAACGGCGGCTCCAGCTCCGGGTAGGCGATGTAGTTGGCCGCAATGTGGCCGCGCACGTGGTGCACCGGGATGAGCGGCACGCCGAGCGCGAGCGCGGCGGACTTGGCAAAGTTCACGCCGACGAGCAGCGCGCCGATGAGCCCCGGCGCGCAGGTGACGGCCACAGCGTCGACATCACCGCGGGTCAGGCCGGTCACCGCCAGCGCGCGGTCGGCCAGCTGGGAGATGACCTCCACGTGCGAACGCGAGGCGATCTCGGGCACGACGCCGCCGTAAATGGCGTGCAGATCGGCCTGGGAAAAGACCTGATCGGTCAGCACCTCGCGCCCGTCGCGCACGAGGGCGACGGCCGTCTCGTCACAGGAGGATTCAATCGCAAGAATAATCATATCGTCTCTGCCTCTCTCCGGAACCAGGTCATGAGGAGCGCGTCCTCGTCCGGCTTCTGATAGTAATTTCGGCGCTGACCGACAGTCTGGAACCCGTGCTTGCGGTACAGCGCGATGGCGGGCGCGTTCGATAAGCGCACCTCCAGCGTCAAAAATGCGAGATCGAGCGCCGCCGCCCGCGCGCACAGCGCGTCGAGCAGCGCGTCCGCAACGCCCTGCCGCCGGTGCTCCGGCGCGACGGCGACATTGCCGATGTCGCCCTCGTCGAGCACGTGCAGGAAGTTCGCGTAGCCGAGCACCGTCTCCCCCGCTGCCGCGATGAGAAACACGTGCCGGTCGTCCGGCAGCTGACTGGCCAGCTGCGCGCGCGTCCACGGCGCGGAAAAGCACGCACGCTCGAGCGCCTCGAGCTGCGGCAGGTGCGCCGGCCCGGCGTCGCAGATCGTGTAGTCCATCAGTGCGCCTCCGCCCAGCTCGCGCCGATCTTCGCGTCCACGAGCAGCGGCACGCGGTAATCGACCACGTGCTCCATTTCCTCGATGAGGATGGCGCGGACCGTCTCGGCCTCCGCCGCCGGGCACTCGACGATGAGCTCATCATGCACCTGCAGCAGGAGCTGCGCCTCCAGTCCTTCGGCGCGCATGCGCGCGTCCACGCGCACCATGGCGGCCTTGATGATATCCGCCGCCGTGCCCTGAATGGGCATATTGAGCGCCACGCGCTCGCCAAAGCTGCGGAGGTTGAAATTCGACGATTTCAGCTCCGGCAGGTCGCGCCGGCGGCCGAAAAGCGTCGTGACATAGCCGTCCGCTTTGGCCTGCGCGACGATGCGGTCCATATAGTCGCGCACACCGTGGTACTTGGCAAAATAGCTGTCCATGTACGCCTTGGCCTCGCTCTGGAACACACCGATGTCCTGCGCGAGACTGAAAGCCGAGATACCGTAGACAATGCCGAAATTGACGGCCTTGGCGTGCGAGCGCTGCAGCGGCGTGACCTCGTCGAGCGGCACGCCGAACACCTGCGACGCTGTGACGGCATGGATGTCCTCCCCGCTGCGGAAGGCCGCGATCATGGTCTCGTCATCCGCGATGTGCGCCAGCAGGCGCAGCTCGATCTGGCTGTAATCCGCGTCCACGAGCACCTTGCCGGGCGAGGCCACGAACATGTTGCGGATCTGCGCGCCGAGCTCGCGGCGCACGGGGATATTCTGCAGGTTCGGCTCCGTGGACGACAGGCGTCCCGTCGCCGTGACGGTCAACTGGAAGTTCGTGTGGATGCGCCCGTCGGCCGAGATCTCCTTGAGCAGCCCGTCAGCATAGGTGGACTTGAGCTTCGTGAGCATGCGGTAATCGAGGATCTGGTCGATGATCGGGTGCTTGCCGCGCAGCTTTTCGAGCACGGCGGCATTCGTGCTCCAGCCGGTCTTCGTCTTTTTCCCGGCCGGGAGCATGAGCTGGTCAAACAGCACGTGGCCGAGCTGCTTCGGCGACTGGATGTTGAACGGCTCGCCCGCGCAGGCCCAGATGCTCTGCTGCAGCTGCTCGATGGCGCTCGTGAGGCTCTCGCCGAAATCATACAGCGCCTTGCGGTCGACGAGAAAACCCGTGTGCTCCATGCGCGCCAGCACCGGACACAGCGGCAGCTCGATGTCCGTATAGAGCGGCAGCATGCCGAGCGCGTCCATCTTTTCCCGCAGCACCGGCTGCAGCGCCCAGACGGCCTGCGCGTCCGGCGCTTCCCCGCCGAGATATGCCTGCGCGAGGCGCGGGAGATCATAGTTCCCGGCCGTGGCATCGAGCAGGTAGGCCGCCAGCGCCGTGTCGAACACGAACCCGTCCGTCGGCAGGCCCTCGGCGAGCAGCGCGCGCATGAGGTCCTTGATGTTGTGGCCCGCTTTGCGCACACGGGCGGAAAACAGCAGACGCAGAAATGCATTGTAATCATCGCCGAGCTGCGCCCACGCGAGCGCATAGCACGCCTTGCCGTCGCAGAGCGTGAGCGCGTCGAGCCCGTCGGGCGCGAGCACCGCAACATACGGCACCGCCGTGACCGCCTGCTCGAGCGCGTGCAGGGCGTCCTGATCCGTCACATCCACGGTCGGCAGCTGCGGCAGCGCGCCCTCCGGTGCAGCCACGCCGTCGGCCGACTGCAGGCCCCACTTTTCCGAGAGCTTCAAAAAGCCAAGCCGCCGGAACCAGTCATAGAGCTCGGGGCGGTAGTCCCGATTCCAGGCTGCCGATTCTGGTGCGAAATCAACGGGCGCGTCCGTGCGGATGGTGGCAAGGTCGAACGACAGCTGCGCGCTCTTGCGCCCTTCCGCGAGCTTTTTGCGCACGCCGGGCTTGATGTCCAGCGTGTCCAGATCGCGGTAAATATCCGCCACCGTGCCGAAGCGCACGAGCAGATCCTTCGCCGTCTTTTCGCCGATGCCGGGCACGCCGGGGATGTTGTCCGAGCTGTCGCCCATGAGCGCCTTGAGGTCGATCATATGGATGGGGTCAAACCCGTACTCGGTGCGAAACACCTCGGGCGTGTATTCGATCGTCTCCGTCTGGCCCATGCGGGTCTTGACGTGGCAGACGTGGGTGGTGTCCGTGATGAGCTGGAGGCTGTCCTTGTCGCCGGTGACGATCTCGCACGCCCAGCCGGCAGCCTCGCAGCGCTTGGCGACCGTGCCGAGCAGGTCGTCCGCCTCCCACCCGGCCAGCTCCAGCCGCCGGATGCCCATGTAGTCGAGCGTCTGCTTGAGCAGCGGCATCTGCATGACGAGTTCCTCCGGCATGGGCTTGCGCTGGGCCTTATAGAGCGCGTACTGCTCATGGCGGAACGTCGGCGCGTGCACGTCAAACGCCACGCACACCGCCTGCGGCTGCTCGAGCTCGAGGATGCGCTGGAAAATGGTCAGGAAGCCGTAGACCGCGTTCGTCGGCGTGCCGTCGGGCGCGTTGAGCATGCGGATGCCGTAAAAGGCGCGGTTGACGATGCTGTTGCCGTCGAGAATCATGAGTTTCATTCGGGTATCCTCCTTGCGCGTCACTGGCCGCGCAGTTCAATGAGCCGGTCGCGCAGCACAGCGGCATACTCGTACTCGAGCATTTCGGCCGCCTTCTTCATCTGGGCCTCGAGCCGCGCGATCTCGGCCCGGCGCTCGGCCTCCGTCATCTTCACGCCGTCGGCACGCTTGGGTGCCTCGACGTCACTCGAAATTTCGAGCAGCTCGCGCACGCTCTTGACGATCGTCTTCGGCACGATGCCGTGCGCCTGATTGTAGGCCGCCTGCTTGGCGCGGCGGCGGTTGGTCTCCATGATGGCCGCGTGCATGGCGGCCGTCTCCTTGTCGGCGTACATGATGACCGTGCCCTCGGCGTTGCGCGCCGCGCGGCCGATCGTCTGGATCAGGCTCGTCTCGCTGCGCAGGAAGCCCTCCTTGTCCGCGTCGAGGATCGCCACGAGCGACACCTCCGGCAGGTCAAGGCCCTCACGCAGGAGGTTGATACCGACGAGCACGTCAAACGCGCCGGTGCGCAGGTCGCGGATGATCTCCATGCGCTCGATGGCGCCGATGTCGTGGTGCAGATAGCGGCAGCGGATACCCGCATTCGTGAGGTAGGCCGAGAGATCCTCGGCCATCTTCTTCGTGAGCGTGGTCACGAGCGTGCGCTCGTTTTTGGCGATGCGCACGTTGATCTCGCCGATGAGGTCGTCGATCTGTCCCTCGATGGGCCGCACGAAGATCTGCGGGTCGAGCAGGCCGGTCGGGCGGATGATCTGCTCGGCGATCTGGCCCGCGTGCTCGCGCTCATAGTCGCCCGGTGTGGCCGAGACGTAGACGGCCTGGTTCACCCGCTGCTCGAACTCCTCAAACTTCAGCGGGCGGTTATCATACGCGCTCGGCAAGCGGAAGCCGTACTCGACGAGCGAGTCCTTGCGTGCGCGGTCGCCGCGGTACATGGCGCGCACCTGCGGCAGTGTGACGTGGCTCTCGTCGACGAAGAGCAGAAAATCCTTCGGAAAATAGTCCAGCAGCGTCATCGGCGCGCTGCCGGGGGCGCGGCCGCTGATGATGCGCGAATAGTTCTCGATGCCGGAGCAGTAGCCGAGCTCCTGCATCATTTCAATGTCATAGTCCGTGCGCTGGCGGATGCGCTGCGCCTCGAGGAGCTTGCCCTGCTGCTCGAACGTTTTCACGCGCGCGTCGCACTCGGCGCGGATCTCGCCGATGGCGCGCTCCATCTTCTCGTGCGTCGTGACGTAGTGCGACGCGGGATAGATCGCCACATGGCTGAGCGTACGGATGGGCGCGCCGGTGACGACGTTGATGTCCGAAATGCGGTCGATCTCGTCGCCGAAGAACTCCACGCGCACGGCATGGTCGGCAGAATAGGCCGGAAAAATGTCGATCGTGTCGCCGCGGACGCGGAACATGTTGCGCGCGAAGGCGATGTCGTTACGCTCATAGCGGATGTCGATGAGCTTGCGCATGAGTTCCTCCGGGTCGCGCTGCTGGCCGGTGCGCAGGGAGATGACCATGTTGGCATAGTCGATCGGGTCGCCGAGGCCGTAGATGCACGACACGGACGAGACGACGATCACGTCCCGCCGCTCAAACAGGCTCGACGTGGCCGAGTGGCGCAGACGCTCGATCTCATCGTTGATGGAAGCGTCCTTTTCGATGAACGTGTCCGTATGCGGGATGTACGCCTCCGGCTGGTAGTAGTCGTAGTACGAGACGAAATACTCCACGGCGTTGTTCGGAAAAAACTCCTTGAACTCGCTGCACAGCTGTGCCGCGAGGATCTTGTTGTGCGCGAGCACGAGCGTCGGCCGCTGAACGCGCTCGATGACCTTGGCCATCGTGTACGTCTTGCCGGAGCCGGTCACGCCGAGCAGCACCTGCTCGTCGATGCCGTTTTCCAGCCCCTGCACGAGCGTGTCGATCGCCTCGGGCTGGTCGCCCGACGGCTCATAGGGCGAAATGACTTCAAAATCCGGCACGAAACGGCCTCCTTTGCAAAAAATCAAATCAGAATATTATACCACCATGCGCCCCGTTTCACAAGCGGAAAACGCCCGGAAGCGGCTGCTTCCGGGCATATACCTATGGCTGCAATGATTCGCCGAAATCGAGCGCATACTGCGCCCCATTCAGCACGCCGGAACGGCAGAAAACTTGCGGTACTGCCGATGGTTCCGGCGGAAAAAGCCCCGGATAGTCAGCAGCACGAACGCCGCGAGCGCGACATAATAGACCGGCAGGGCGACCGCCCACGTGCTCTGCGGGAGCAGCTGCCGGACGGCGGCGGCATCGAGCAGGATGTAGATCAGCAGCCGCTCGCTGCCCGCGACGAACGGGCGCAGCAGCGCGGCGCGCACACCCACCATGGCGACGCCCAGCGCCAGCTTCGGCGCGTCGGCTTCGCTGCACAGCTCCGTGCCGATGGTCTCAAAGCCGCAGAAGTAGATCGTGCCGTGGCAGAACATCGAAATGTACACGTCCAGCGGCGCATTGGCCCCGTAGATCGCGCCGCCGGCCACGATTATCGCCATGTAGTAGAAAAAGCCTGCCATCAGGCCGGAGTAGGCCGCCCAGCTGTGCAGCTTCCGCCGCGACGTGAGCAGGATCATCGGAACGGCGAAGTACGCGACCGTGGAAAACTCCACCGGCAGCTTCACAACGCCCAGCACGAACGGATACACGACACTATAGCGCAGCACATTCCCGCCGAGCAGCACCGCACACAGCACGAGGACGACCCTCCTGCGCTGCGCCTCCGGGCGCTTACAAAGCTGATAGGCCAGCACATTGATGCAGCCGAAAAACACCAGCGCGACCGCATTCAAGCCATACATCACACAGACACCTCAATTCACGAACCAGCCCCACACGTGCCAGAACTGGAAGCTGCCGGCCGACAGGGCGCACACGACATACGACAGGACAAAGCAGGCGGCAAACAGCGCGAGCGCAATCAGCGCCACGGAGCGCAGCCGGCGCTTCGTCTTGGCGGAAAACTGCGGATTGATGCCAAGGCCGGGCAGCGTCGCTTCCCCGGAGGCAGCCGCCAGCGTGTTGTGCTGGAAACGGCCAAAGGAACGGACGAGCTGGCGCAGGAAGGCCGCATAGTAGATGCAGCCAACGGCGATCAGCACCGCAAGCGCGGCGGAGGACAGCGCCAGGATCGCGCCGCACCAGTACGGCATAGCGGGGATCAGGCCGTAGAGATGCAGGCCGCCCAGCAGGCAGACCGCAACCCCGGCAAAGGACACTGCCGCCGCCGCCAGCACAAGGCCAAAGCCTGCCAGCAGCACGAAAAACAGCCCGGCGAACAAATCAACAAAGCACAGGCCCGTGACCACAAGCGGCTTGCTGCCGCTCTTGCGCTTCGGCACGTCTGCATCGCCAAACTGCGCGGCCAGCTCCTCCGGCGCGCCGAGCCTGGCGGCGATCTCTTCTTCCGAGTAGCCGTCCGCCAGCTTGAAGGCAAAGTGCTGTTCGTATTCCTCCGCGATCTCCGCGGCGTCAGCCACGTTTCTCTTGTGCAGCTCATTGGTGAGCCGCGTCATAAATTCATGCTTCGTCATCGCTCTCATCCTCCAACAGTGTTTTCACCGTCTGTGCAAAGGCCAGATACTCTGCGCGGTCCTTCTGATACGTCTCCCGGCCAAGCCCCGTGAGCCGGTAGTACTTGCGGGGCGGCCCGCCGCTCTCCTCCTGCAGATAGGTCGTGAGCAGGCCGTCCGCCTTCAGCTTGCGCAGGATCGGATAGACCGTGCCGTCTGCAATGTCAATGTGCCGGGAGAGAAAATCCGAGATCTCATACCCGTAGCAGTCGCGCTTGTGCAGCAGCGACAGCACGCACAGGTCCAGCACGCCTTTTTTATATTGTGCGTTCATGGGCAGCCTCCTTTGTTTGTCGTCCTTACAGTACTGTATTATATTCAGTAGTTTGAAAATGTCAACATCTTTTTTGAAAAAATAAAAAATGTGCCCGGAAGCGGCTGCTTCCGGGCGCACACATATCTGCAATTATTCGCCGAAATCGAGCACGCGGCGCATGCGGATGAGCGTCAGGCGGTTGCGGATGGCCGCCGAAACGCTGAGCATGTCCTCCGACAGGGCCGGGTCGATGCCGATCTGCTCGGGCTTGTAGAACGCGCCGAGCTTCTCGCACAACGCGGCCAGCTCCTCGGCAGAGGGGATCTCAGCGATGATGGCGCGGATCTCGTCCCAATGGTCGACGATGTTCTGCGCATCGAACGTGCCGAGCACGTCATTTTCGTTCTCCTTCATGATGCCGTCGGCGAGCGGGCCGAACTTCTCGTCCACCCACGCGCGCGTCAGCGGCTCGAAGGGCTTGGCCTTCGGCGTCGGGAGCGAGGCAAGGTAATGATACTCCTTCGCGCACAGGTACGTGCCCACGCCGACGCACTGGCCGTGCATGCCGTGCGCAGATTCAAACCGCGGCGGCTTCATCTCCACCAGGTGCGCCATCAGGTGCTCGGCGCCGGAGGCGGCGCGGGAGTGGTTGAGCAGCTGCATGGTCAGGCCGGAGATCATCTGCGCCATGGTCATGGCCTCGAAGTCCGGCTTGCCGCCGCCCGCCATATCGTCGGCCGCTTTGCGCATGATGGTCAGCGCCTCCTCGGCGAGGTCAGCGACCATCGGGCAGTAATACTCGCCCGAGACGAGGTGCGCGATCTTCCAGTCCGCCAGAGAGATGTACTTGGCCAGAATGTCCGAAATGCCGCTCACGGTCAGCCACAGGGGCGCGCCGGAGACGACGTTCAGGTCACAGACGACGAGCGCCGCCGCCTGCATGGGGATGGACTTTTTCTGCCCGTCGATGATGATCGAGCAGATATTGGCCGTGAAGCCGTCGGAGCTCGCCAGCGTCGGCACCGCGACGAACGGGATGCCGAGGTGGTAGGCCGGGTAGCGGCCAAAGTCCATGATCGTGCCGGAACCGACCGCGACGATGACGTCCGGATGGTCGAGCTGGCGCATCATGTCCTCGATCATGCCCTTTTCGGAGTGCAGGCCCTCGGCGTTGAGGACGATCTCCTGATCTGCGCGCACATGCCTGAGCGTCGGGAGGTTGTAGGTGTTCGTATCGTAAATGACGGCGCGCTTGCCGGTCAGGCCGACCTCGTCCATGTACTGGTCGAACTTGTCGAGCGCGTGATATTCCACGACGACCTTCTTCGTCTCCAGTGTGTGCTCACGGCCGCAGCGGCACGGGCCGACATATTTGCTGCAATCGAGAATCATGCAAACATCGCTCCTATTCTGATATGAAAATTTTCATTACCAGCATATTGATTTTTCCCGGCAAAGTCAAGTCCTCCGGCCGCATATCCCGCCCAAAACGCAGAAAACGTTCCATTTTCGTTTTCATTGAAAAACGTTCATCCAAAACTTTAAGGGTCCACGCCGGCGTTACCGGTTGCAAAACGCATGCGCGGGGTGTAAGATGACAAAGTCGCTTTACAAAGATTTTAAGTGCATTTTACATTCCGGCGAACCTTTTCGTCTTTTCTATAGATATCCTTGATACCTGGACGGTGATTCTTTATGGAACTGACTGCGATCGCGCAGTGGCTCAACACCGCGTTTGCGGGCTATGACTATGCCATTTTGCAGGCGCTGCACAATTTGGCCGGGGCGGCGGGCGGCTTTTTCACGCCGCTGTGCCGGGCCATCACGCTGCTGGGCGAGAAGGGCATCCTCTTTCTCGTGCTCGGCATCGTGCTGATGCTGTTTCCGAAAACGCGCAAGACGGGCATCTGCATGTTCGGCGCCGTGTGCTGCGGCGCGCTCATCACGAACTTCTGGCTCAAGGACTTTGTCGCCCGGCCGCGCCCGCTGACGGTGGAACCCTTCCGCACCTGGTGGCAGGCTGCCGGCGCCTATGCCGAGAGCGAATACTCCTTCCCCTCCGGCCATGTGACAGCCGCGATGGCTGGCGTGACCGCGCTCGTGCTCGCAGGCAAAAAACCCGCACGGTGGTGGGCCTACCTGTTCGTAGCGGCCATGGGCGTTGCGCGCAACTACCTCATGGCGCACTACCCGTCCGACGTGCTCGGCGGAATGATCGTGGGGCTGATCGCGGCGACGGTCGCCTATGCGATCACGCTGCTGATCTATCGTATCGTGTCGGCGCACCCGGACAATCGCTTCTGCCGCTTTGTACTCCACGGCGGCATCGGCAGGAAAAACCAACGGCAGGCCGCATGAGTCTGCCGAACGCAAAAGCCCGCTTCGCACGGCCGTGCGAAGCGGGCTTTTCTATGTGCTTATGCTTTGGCGGCCTCGGCGGGCGGGTTCTCCGCAGCCTTGGCGCGGATGGTATCGATGACCTTGCGGCAGCGCGCGGCGTTGTACACGACCGGCACCGGATAGTTCGGGTTGGCCTCGGCCAGCGCCCAGGTGATGATCTGCGGAATGTCCTCTTCCTGAATGAAATCAAAGCCCTTCGGGATGCCCATGCGCTCGTTCATGGCATAGATCTCCGCGATGAAGGCCTGCGCCTTCTCGGCGTCCGTGCCGTCGGTCTTGACACCGGCGATCTCGCACAGGCGCGCGAGCTTCGGATACACGGCCTCGCCGTAGTCCTCAAGGACGATCGGCAGGATGACCGCGTTGGCCAGGCCGTGCGGCGTGTTGTACAGGCCGCCGAGCGTGTGCGCGATGGCGTGCACGTTGCCCACACCCGCGCGGGAGAAGGCAAAGCCGGCCTTGAAGGCGGCGATCATCATGTTCTCGCGGACCTTGAGATCCTCGCCGTGCTGATACGCCAGCTCGAGGTTATCAAAGATGAGCTTGACGGCCTCTTCGGCGAGGCGCAGGCTCTC
>X340_Western_Lowland_Gorilla__coassemble_143_pt1 | contig 11780 bp, 4 predicted proteins | sample X340_Western_Lowland_Gorilla__metabat2_low_PE_002 | metagenome-assembled genome bin X340_Western_Lowland_Gorilla | reverse complement strand
GTCATACTCATTGATGTAGACGTAAATGTTCTTCGCAAGCGTGCTGGTGTTGGCGCATACCTGCTGCGGAATGAACGCCATCAGGTCGCGCTTCTGAGCGGCGGTGAATTTCGTGGTGGTCTGTACATTTACGATGGGCATCGTAAGTCTCTCCTTCAAAAAGTATGTCCATTCCCGCTTCCGGAAACGGTGTGCTCATGGTATAACACGTTTTGCGCCGCCTGACAACCCGGTTTCGAGCAATTCTGCGTTGTATGCAGATTTTTCGAAAATGCATTAAAAATTTTGAGTATCATGGCAAAACAGAGACGGCGGCGCCGTCTCTGTTTTGCATCTATTTGTGCTTGTGATCGCTGCAGGGATGGCCGCACTGCGCGCAGTTACCGGTGCAGCCGCTGCCGCAGCAGCCGCCCTTTTTCATGGCGCGGCGCCAGACGCGAAACGCGATCACAGCGCACACGGCCACGATGGCCAACAGGAGATAGTCGATCAGCCGCATCACACCAGCCCCGCGATCGCATACGCAACGAGCGCCACGACCCACGCGACCGAGCACTGCAGGACCACAACGCCGACCGTCTTGAGCCGGGAATCGAGCTCACGGCGGATGGTGGCGATGGCGGCCACGCACGGCGTATACAGCAGCGTGAACACGAGGAAGCTGATGGCCGAGCGCGTAGTGAGCAGCGACGAAATGGCCGCGCCGCCGAGCAGCACCTGCAGCGTGCTGACGACGGATTCCTTGGCAATGAAGCCGGAGATGAGCGCCGTGGCGCACCGCCAGTCGCCGAAGCCAAGCGGCCGGAAGATGGGCGCGATGAACTGCCCGATGAGCGCGAGCAGGCTGTTGGCACTGTCGGCCACGACGTTCAGGCGCGTGTCAAAGCTCTGGAGGAACCAGATGATGATCGTCGCGAGGAAAATGACCGTGAACGCGCGCTGGAGGAAGTCCTTCGCCTTCTCCCAGAGCAGCAGCGCCACGCTCTTGAGTCCGGGCATGCGGTAATTCGGCAGCTCCATGACAAACGGCACGGGCTTGCCGCGGAAGGCCGTCTTGTTCATGATGAGCGCCGCGATGATGCCGATGAGGATGCCGAGGACATACAGGCCCAGCATGACGAGCGCGCGGTAGCGCGGGAAAAACGCCGCGGTGAAAAAGGCGTAGATCGAGATCTTCGCCGAGCAGCTCATATACGGCGTGAGCAGGATGGTCATCTTCCGGTCGCGGTCGGACGAGACGGTGCGCGTGGCCATGATGGCCGGCACCGAACAGCCAAAGCCGATGAGCATCGGCACGATGCTGCGGCCGGACAGGCCGATCTTGCGCAAGGGCTTGTCCATGACAAAGGCGACACGCGCCATATAACCGGTGTCCTCCAAAATGGACAGGAAGAAAAACAGCGTCACGATGATCGGCAGGAACACGAGCACGCTGCCGACACCGGCGAACACGCCGTCGATGATGAGACTATGTACCACAGGGTTGATGCCGTAGGCCGTGAGCGCGGCGTCCACGACGCCGGTCAGCGCGTCGATGCCGATCTGCAGCAGGTCGGACAGCCACTGGCCGATGACGTTGAACGTGAGATAAAACGTGAGGAACATCACAACGAGGAACATCGGCAGGGCAGTGTATTTACCCGTGAGGATGCGGTCGATCTTCATGGAGCGCGCGTGCTCTTTGCTCTCGTGGCACTTGACCACGGAGGACGCCACGACGCCCTCAATGAACGTGTAGCGCATATCCGCAAGGGCCGCATTGCGGTCAAGTCCGGTCTCGTTTTCCATCTGTACGATGCAGTGTTCGAGCAGCTCCTGCTCGTTTTCATCGAGTTCGAGCGATGCGGCGAGGTCGTCCCCGCCTTCGATGAGCTTGGCCGCGCAGAAACGCGCCGGCACGCCGATGCGGTCGGCATGGTCGGCGATCAGGTGCACGACCGCGTGGATGCAGCGGTGCACGGCCGAATCGTCCGAGCAGAAGTCCGTCACCTTCGGCAGCGTCCGGCTGCGCGCGACGGTCAGCACCTGGTCCACCAGCTCGGACACGCCCTCCCCTTTCGCCGCCGAGATCGGCACGACGGGGATGCCCAGTGCCTGGCTCATCTTCTGCACGTCGATGGCGCCGCCGTTGGCGCGCACCTCGTCCATCATGTTCAGCGCCAGCACCATCGGTACGCGCAGCTCGAGCAGCTGCAGCGTCAGGTACAGGTTGCGCTCGATATTCGTAGCATCCACGATGTTGATGATGCCGTCCGGCTTCTGATGGATGATAAAATCGCGCGAGACGATCTCCTCCTGCGTATACGGACGCAGGGAGTAAATGCCCGGCAGGTCGACGACGGAGCAGCCCTTCTCGTCGCGCATCTCGCCCATCTTCTGATCGACGGTCACGCCCGGGAAGTTGCCCACGTGCTGGTTGGACCCGGTGAGGGCGTTGAACAGCGTCGTCTTGCCGCAGTTCTGGTTGCCGACAAGCGCAAAGATCATGCCGACACCCCCTCGACCTCGATCTTCTTCGCTTCCTCCACGCGCAGCGTCAGTTCATAGCCGCGCACGCGGATCTCGATGGGGTCGCCCATCGGCGCCACCTTCTGCAAGGTGACGCGGGTACGGGGGATGAGCCCCATGTCCAACAGCCGGCATCGCAGCGCGCCGTCCCCACCGACCGCCGTGATGACTGCTGAGGAACCGATCTTCAATTCATCTAATGTCATTGCCATTGCCTTTCTGTAAAGATTCATTTCCCTAATGAAAAAGCTAGCACGGCGGACACGATTTTGTCAAGAGCGTGACAGTGATTTCCGAACTTTTTGCCGAAAGGCAGCAAAAAACATCCCGGAGCGGCAAAGCCGCTCCGGGATGCCCGGTCATGGATCACAGATCCGGATAATGTATGTGTGTGCTCACGAGGCTTCGGCCGCGGCCGGCGTCTCGGACGGCGCGGGCGTTTGCTCGGCCGCCGGCGCTTCGGCCGGTGCGTCATCCTCCGCAGCCGCCGGGGCCTCCGTCAGCTCCGGAGTCTCCGCAGGCTGCTGCGCCTGCTGGGCCGGGGTCTCGCCGGACGACGGAGTTTCGCCGGACGACGGGGTCTCCCCGGTCGTCGGCGCCTCGGGCACCGCCTTGACGACGTTCAGGACATACTGCATCATGATCATCGCAAACTGCGCACGTGTGGTCACGCCCTGCGGGTCGAGGAGCGTCCGGCCGTTGATAACGGCGCCGGAGATCAGACCCTCGGCCACCGCCCAGGTCATGGGCGCACGCGCGAAGGCGGACACGCTGCCCGCATCCGCAAACGACGACAGGTCGCCGTAGACATCCACGTCGCAGCCCTTGAAGCGGGCGTACTCATAGAGGATCGTCGCCGCCTGCTCGCGGGTCGCCGTGCCGTTGGGATCGAACCGGTCGTTGCCGATGCCGGCCACGATGTTGTTGCTCGCCGCCCAGAGGACCGCCTTGGTATACCAGGCGTCGCTGCTCACGTCGGTGAAGGGGTTTTCCGCCTCCACTGCGGGCTCGCCCTCGAGACAATAGAGGATCTCGACGATCATGGCGCGGGTGAGCTTCGTGTTGGGCTCGAAGGTCGTGTCGGACGTGCCGGCAAAGAGCTTGTGCGTCACGACGAAGTCAATGCCGTTGTGCGCCCAGTTGGCCGTGGACGGCATATCGGTGAACTTGTGGCCCTGGCAGGCCTCGCCGCCGGGGCACGGGACGGCCGTCGGATCCTCTGCGCCGCAGACGGTGCAGACACCGTCAACATAGTGATGCGCAGCAGGGATGACCTTCTGTGCCGTCAGCGTCGCTCCGCAGACGGCGCACTTGCTGCCTTCGGTCAGGCCGGAGGCCGTGCAGGTCGCCGCCACGGCCGGGAGCGTCTCGGGCGTGTGGGGCTTGGCCGGGATGGCCTCGGTCATCGTCTCACCGACATCGTTGGTGTAAACGCGCGTGCCGGAGGCCGCACAGGTCGGCTCCTTGGTCACGACGCCCGCATCCCACGTGTGGTCATACACGGCGCTCATCTGCGCGATGCGCGCGGTGAGCCAGTCGTTCATGTCGGCCACGGTATCGGCATACGTCGTGCCGGCCGGCCAGAAGTGGCTGCTCTGGTTCGGATTGCCGACGCGGATGAGCGGCCACTGCCGGTAGTTCATGGCGGCGCTGGCCGAGAGACGCGCGGCGCCGGTCATGACCTTGCCGTCATCCCCCACAAGCTGCTGCGCCTGCGCGAGGAACGTATCGTGATAGTAATTGCTGACGGCCGCGCGGAAGCCGGGGATCTTCAGGAGCGCGGACACGAGGTAGCGGCCATTGATAAAGTCGTTGTCCGGGCCGATATAGCCGTTCCAGCCGCTGCCGCAGGTAGACTCCATATCCCAGACGGGGCCGGCGTACATGATGCCGTCCACGTCTTTATAGAAGAAGAACGAGGAATAGAACGCGTCGGAGTTGCCGGAGAGGCTCTGCATCAGGTAAGCCTGGACCAGAGAGGTCAGATCGCAGTACTCATAGTAGTACTTGCCGGTCTCGGCGTTGTAGCCGGTGTAGTTGCCGTCGGCATCCTGCGCGTAGACCGCATCCTCAAAGGCCTGATAGTACTCGCTGATGTACGCCATGGCGTCCTTGCCGCACCACTCTGGGCTCTTGACGTTCATGGCGGAGCCGCGCGCGGTCATAAAGCCGCTGGCCTCGTCATACTTCGGCTCGGGCGTGCCGCTGAGCTGCGTGCCGTTGAGCTCGAGCAGGTAGCCGCCGGTGATGTTGGCGGGTTCGGTCAGACCGGTCGTGTACCGGTAGGTCTGGCCGTACTGATTCTCGGCCGTGGCAGCGGTCATGTTGCTGCCATAGCCCGCATTGACGTCTGCGTAGGCGTCCTCCATGTCGGTGATGTCCACGCCGGTCTTGTTGACGGCGTTCTTCTCACTGACGAGATAGGTACCGCGGTAGACGCCGTCATAGTACAGATCCACCCAGTCGGAGGCCGCCGTGTACGGCATGCCCAGCGACGCGGCAAGATCCTTAAAGAGCTTGTCGTGAAGGAGCGTTGCGTCGTTATAGCCGGCCAGCAGCGTCCAGGTCTTGACCTTTTCGCCGCAGGCGACGAGGTCGCTCTTCTTGTCAAGCTTGATCTGATAGGACTTCTTCTCGGCAACGGTGAAGGTGGTGTTGCCGCGCGCCTTGAGCTGCGTGAGCGCGCCGTCATAGACGGCTTTGCCGTCCTTGTCGACAAGCAGCATCTGCGCCGTTGCAACATTGGACTTGCTGGCATCAACAAAGTCTCTGCCACGCACGGACGGATCGTCGCTCGTGATGTAGAGCGCGCTGAGATTTTCGGACTGCGCCACGCACACGGTGCCGGCCGCCTTGCCGTTGATGAGAACGGTGAGGGTATAGAGGCCGTCATCTGCATCGGCAAGCTTTGTGACATTCACGGTCTTGCCGAGCTTTTCGGTGCCCCTGCTGCCCTGCAGCTCTACGGTCGGATTCGTGCAGTTTTGCGTATCCACCGACAGGGCGAGCTTGTTCAGGTCCGCGCTTGCGGGCAGGAACAGGTACTGCGAACCGTCCGTGCTCAAGCCGGTAACGGTCCGGCCGTCCACCCGGGCGCTGACCGTGCCGAGCAGTTCGGACGGCGCAAACGCACCGTCGGGCAGCGTCGTCACCTTGACCTCATTGGAGTAATACGGCGAGGAATACCACTTGCCGTCCACCTTCGTGCAGCCAAACAGGCGGAAGGTGTACTCCGTTGCGGGCGCGAGGCCCGTGACGGTGCAGGCGGGCTTCGTGGCCATGGGCAGAACGTCCCAGGTGCTGCCGCCGTCGCTGCTCATCTCGACGCGGTAGTTTTCCGCACCGGCGGCCGCCGGCCATTCGAGGCGGACCTGCTTCTGGCCAATCTCGGTCGCGGCAGCGTCCCGGACGCCGCCGGGCAGGATCTTATACTGGGCGGACACGGTGCCGTAGAAATCGCGCATGCCCTTGATCGTGACGGTACCGAGGCCGACGCTCGTGTTGTTTGTATAATAGATGTAGCCGTCAACGTTCACGTCGCTGGTCTTGACCGTCAGCTTCTTGCCCTGATACGTGACCGTGACGTTGCAGATGGCTTTTTTGCCGCCAAAGACGACGGACGTGGTCCTGACCTCCGCGTCGGCAATATTCTTGCCCTTCGTGCCGCACTTCGTGCAGACGTGGTTCTCGTCCCAACTGTGGCCCTCATACCAGATCGTCGCGCCGCGATAGCTCGCGCCGCAGTCCTTGCAGGTGGTGAGGTAGTAGCCGTTTGTGGTGCAGGTGCGGGTGTCGACCGTCTCCGTAACGTGGGCAATGCCGTCGTCGCCGAAGTGATACATCTTGTCGCCGAGCTGCTGCCAGCCGGTAACATAGTCGCCGGCGAGGAAGTACATCTGCTGCTCGGTGCCCTCGACGGTCATCCAGCCGGTGTACTGCGCAGCCTTCACATCCACTGCCTTGCCGCAGACCGCGCACACGGACTTACCGTCACGGTAGGTCGTCAGCTGATGGCCGCGCGCGCAGCGGGACTGCAGCACCGCGGAGTCGACGAGACGGCCGTCCGCGCTGTCGTAGGCCGAGACGGTCATGGTCTTGTCGTTGGCCGTGACGTAGAGGATCAGGCCCTCATAGCCCTGCTCGCAGTAGGCGTAGTCAAAATCGGAGCTGATCGCATAGTTCTGATCTCTGGACTTCTCGCCCAGGTCGCCGCAGATGAAATAGGTCACACCGTTTTCGGTGACGGCCGCGCCGTCCTTGGCCATGATGCGCGCATAGGAGTGGTCATGGCCGGAGAAGACCGCGTCGATACCGGCGGCCTCCGCCGCGGCCGGGATCAGCTCATGGAACTTCTCGCTGCCGCCGTTTTTGGCGTTGGTATAGTATGGCGGCTGGTGGATGGACAGGACCTTCCACATGCAGGTGCTCTGCGCGGCGTCCTGCCGGAGCCATGCGCAGGCTTCGGTGAGATCCGCGCTGTTGTTGATGACGGCGACATAGACATCGCCGTACTCCACGGAATAGTAGTCCTTGCCCGGAAGCTGGAGCAAATCCGCCGAGATGTGGCCGCTGGCGTCACCGTAATACTCGTGGTTGCCAAGCGTATGGAAGAAGCTCACGCCCGGGAACGCGGCGGAAAAGGCGTTTTGCATTTCCGTCCACATGGCGTAGTTGGAGCCGTTGTCCACATAGTCGCCGGTCTGCAGGCCGAAATCGACCGGCTTATCTTTGACGATCGCGCCGAGCTTTTCCAGCACCGCGATGCTTGCCTTGTCCTCTTCGCTGTCCGGGCTGCCGGTCATCTGCGTGTCGCCCATGACGACGAAGGACGTGGTGTCCTGCGCAGCTGCGCGCGTGCGGAAGCTCTGCGGCTCCGACCAGGTGGCGCCGTCGCCGACCCGGAACTCATAATCCGTGCCGGCCGTCAGGCCCGTGAGCTGCGCCGCGTTGGTATAGGCAGCGCTCTTGGACGTGGAGAAGCCGGTCAGCGTGCAGGTCCCGTCGGCCGTCTGCCAGGCGTCCGTGCCCTTGACGCGGTACTGAACGACCGCCTTGCCGGCCGTGCCGATGCCGGACAGCCAGCTGATGCCCTGCGCGGTGCCGCTGCTCGCGGCGGCGTTGAGATGGATGCCGTCGTAGGCCGTGCCGCCGGCATCGGCAAGCACCGTGACCTTCGTCGCCTCGGCGACGCCGTCCGGTCCGGTGGCCGTGAGCACGCAGACCGTGCCGGCCGCCTTGTCCTTCATGGCGTCGGTCTCGAGCAGGCCGTTAGCGTCCGTCTTGCCGATCTCGGTGCCGTCCACATACAGCGCAACGCCGGGCGCCGCGCTGCCGTCCTTGTTATAGACGGCGATCACGCTGGACATGCCGGCAGGCTGCGGGCCGGGAACGATGGTGTAATACGCCGACAGCGGCAGACGCACCGCCGCCTGTGCCGCCGTGTAGGCCGTACCGTTGGCGGCCGTGAGCACGATGCGGGACACCGTGTAGGTAAACTGGTTGACCAGCGTGTCGAGCGTCGGCGCGATGTGGAACGACAGTTTGGCCAGCTCGCCCTCGACCGGCGCCGCCGCCTCGAGGTGCAGCGTCAGCATGGCTTTCTTAAAGCCGGTCTTCGTGTATTCCATCTTGCCGGTCACACCGGGGGCATATGTCACGTCCGGCTGGCCGATATCGTCATTGAGCTGCAGCATGGTAATGTCCGCAGAGCTGACCTTCCCGTCCGCCGTGACCGTGAGCGCATAGTTCGCGCCGAGCGGAACAAAGTCGGCGCCGGTGACGCTGACCGTCGCGGCATCCGTCACCGTCGTGCCGTTTACGACAAAGGCGGTCGTTTTCTCGACGGTATTGCCAAAGGCGTCGGACACGGAGACCGTCATCGTGTGGCGGCCGTTTTGCAGCGTCATGCGCACGGTCGCGTCCGCGTCGGAATTATCCGACTGGATCGGCTCGCCGTCGATCTTGATGGTCGTGGCCTGTGCGTTGATGCCGGAGCGGTTCTTCCCGTCCACATCGTGGTACTTTGCCACGGCCTCAATGGAGTTGGAAGCGATGACCGTGTCGCCGCCGCTCGAGAGCGCCGTGCCGTTGACCGTCATCTCGTCGATGACCGGGTTATCCAGGTCGTCGAGGTTCGTGCCGTAGACGACGCGGTAGTTATCAAAGTAGATCGTGCCATTCTTGCGGCCGGAATCGCCGATGCCCTCGTTGCCGTTCGGCTGATAGGACACCCAGATCAGGCTGCGGCCGCGGCGCAGACGGATCGGGTGCTCCGCGTCGCTGTAGAGATCGCTGATGTCCGCCTTGCAGTACATCCAGCCGGTCCAGGTGATCTGGAGCGGGCGCTCCGGGTCGGGATTCTGCGCGGTCAGGCGCGGATAGGACCATTGATACGAGCCGCTGGCCGGATCCCAGGACTCCACGTCCGCATACATGCAGTATGCCGGCGTGCCTTCGGGCGCATATACCCAAACGCCGATCTCCGTCGGCGAGCCGGGGATATAGATGTCGCTCTCGCCGCAGTAGCGGATGTTGAAATTGACGTTGGACATGCCGTTGTAGGAGCTGTAGTCGTAGTTGAACTCCATCGAGTTCTGGCCGAAGCGGACCTTGCCGCCCTCCGCCTCGCTGACGATCTTCAGGCTGCCGCAGCAGTAATCATCCAGCGCACCATTGGGCCACAGGAAATAGTCATAGCCGTCGTTGTGGAACGGATCGATCGCATCCCAGTAGCTGCTGACCTTCAGCGGCGTCTTATCGTCCGAATTCTTGGGAATATAACCGCCGTCGGGGTTCATATGATTGTCGGCAAATTTGTCATAGATCCAGTGATAATGTGCACACTGCTGGCGATTCCCCTCCGCATCGGGCTCAAAGTCGAGCAGGGTCACAGGCAGCTTGCCGATCTCGACCTGGATCTCCGCCGTCTTGGACTTGTCATAGGCATACGTGGCCTTGACCGTCACGTTCATGGTCTCCTTGCCGGAGCCAGCGGTAAACACATTGTCGCACACGCTGCCGGCGTCGGCATCGCTCACGCCCTCCGTCTGAGAGGTGACCGTCCACCGGAAGTCGCCGTCCTTATAGACGATGTCGCGGCCGCTGCTCTTGGCGATCAGGCCCAGATCTGACGACGCGCCGAAGTCCAGTGACGCCTCTGCGCTGCTAAACGACAGGTCCGTGATGTCCGCGATAGTCACGGTCGTGCGGCCGGCGGACTTGCCGTCGACCAGCAGCTGCGCCGTCACCTCGCCCTTATAATTCTTCGCGGGCGTGAACAGGCCGTCAGCGTCGATGGTGCCGCACTTGCTGTCCGTCACAGACCAGGACACATTGTCCGGCAGCTCCGCATGGCCGCCGTTTTTGTCCACACCGATGGCCGAGAACCGGATCTGGCTGTTGGGCGTATAGATCGTATTGTTCGGAGAAAGGGACGCATGATCGAACACACCATCGCTCTCCGCCGTGGAGACCAGCAGCAGCGCGCTCGAGACCGTGCGCTCCACGCCGTCAGACGGGCGGTTGCGGATGGTCAGGTCGCTGGTGCCCTCGCGCTTCGAGGCATAGGTAGCCGAGCCGCCGCCGTCAAGGTAGATCGCATTCACAACGCCCTGCGCGGCCAGGAACTCCGCCTGCTCATTCATCGTCATGCCGACGGAGTAGGGGCTCTGGCGGCCGTCGGCCATAAAGGTCACGACCGTGCCGTCGGCCTTGAGGCCGATGCTGTTGACCGGTATGCGGTAATCACCGTTATAATTGACCTGGCCGTCCTTGACCAGATAATACGGGCCGGAAACGGCCTCCAGCACGTCGGAACAGTCCGTTCCGGCGTCACGGATGGCATACGTGCCGTCCTTCAAAACAGCAAAATACGGCTCGGAGGCAGCGCCGTTATTCTTCTGAATGACGTTGCCCTCCATGATGAGGTAGCCGAGCGGCTGCGCATTCTGCATGTTGTAGTAGTCGCCGTTCATGGCCATGATGACGTTGCCGCCGGTCGCCTTGGTGTAGGCCGCTGCCTGCAGCGTTGTCTTTTCCAGGTTCCAGGGCAGGTTCGCCGCCGCGTCCTTGCGGCTGGCCGGTGTGCTGCCCTCGGTATAATACCCGGTGTACGACGCTTTGAACGTCGCTTTCGCACCCGGTGCGATCGTCGTCATAAAGCCGGCGATCTGCGCATTGCCTTCCTTCGTATTCAGGAAGATGTCCGTTTCCGTCACACCGTCAACCAGCGTGTAGTCCGTCTGGCCGATGACCAGCTTGTCGCCGGCGGGTTGGATGGTTTCATTCGCGGCCAGTGCCTGCGGGCAGATCAGCGTCAGCACCATAACGGCTGCCAGCAAAAAGGCCCAGGCTCTGTTTGCAAAGCGGGTCGTATTCACGTCTCCCAGCACTCCCTTCTGTTTCTTTCTGTGTTGTCGAAAATTATAAAAAAGAAGAGATGAGGTTTTCCCATCTCTTCTTTGTGCCGTTATTTCAGCATTCTATTCGCGACCGAAGTCCTGATAGAAAAACATTCAATTACGTGCGTGGATTTGTTTACGCAACCTTTGCGGCATTGAACAGGAACTGGACTGCCTCAGCACGGGTGCAGGTCTTGAGGGGGCTGAAGGTGGTCTCGGAGGTGCCATCGGTCAGCTCGTAGGAGTACGCCCACAGCAGATCCTCGTAGTACCAGGCGCCGGTGTCAACGTCGGTATACGGAGTCTTCACATAGACCTCATCGCCGTTCTCGGCAAGCAGGCGGACGAGGAAGCTCATCATCTCGGCACGGGTGCAGGGTTTGTTGGGGCTGAAGGTGGTGCCGTCTTCGTTGGTGCCGGCAACGATCTCGTTCTCATATGCCCACAGGAGCGCGTCTTCATACCAGAAAGCGGAGCTGCCGGACTCCGGAACGTCGGTGAACGGAACGGTCTTGGTGGTCTCTGCCTTCGGCTGGCCGGCGGCATTCCACACGAACTCGATCATCTCGGCACGGGTGCAGGCCTTGTCGGGGCTGAACGTGGTGGCGGAGGTGCCGTGGGTGATGTTATTATCCACAGCCCAGATCACAGCGTCGTAGTACCAGGCGCCCTTCGTGATGTCACCGAACGCCGGCTTGCCCGGGTCGGGGACGCCGGACGGGTTGGTCGACGGAGTGGTCGACGGGGTCGTGGTCGGATCGGTAGCGGAACCGGTCGGGGCAACAGCCAGAGCGCTGGTGGCGAGCAGGCAGACTGCAACCAGAAGCGTCAGCATGACTGTCAGAACTTTTTTCTTGGACATGCTTTTCTTCC
>X340_Western_Lowland_Gorilla__coassemble_142_pt1 | contig 11875 bp, 13 predicted proteins | sample X340_Western_Lowland_Gorilla__metabat2_low_PE_002 | metagenome-assembled genome bin X340_Western_Lowland_Gorilla | reverse complement strand
GATCGTGCTGTGGTTCTTCGGCTACAACGCCGTGACGTCGAAATACTCCGTCTACGCCAGCAACATCCTGCACAAGGACTACAACCTCACGCTCATGCTCGCGCAGGCCGCCGCCATCGTGGCCTACCTGCCCGTCGGCATCGTCGCATCCAAGATCGGCCGCAAAAAGACCATCCTCGGCGGCGTCGTGATGCTGGCCGTCGCGTTCGGCGTGGCCGCTTTCCTCAACGCCGAGAGCCCCACGATGCTCATGAACGCCATGTTCTGCCTCGCCGGTATCGGCTGGGCCACCATCAACGTCAACTCCTTCCCGATGGTCGTGGAGATGTGCTCCGGCAGCGACGTCGGCCGCTACACCGGCTTTTACTACACGGCCAGCATGGCCGCGCAGGTCGTCACGCCGATGTTCTCCGGCTTCCTGATGGTCAAGCTCGGCATGACCGTGCTCTTCCCCTACGCCGCTATCTTCGTGGCCGGCGCGTTCGTGACGATGCTCTTTGTGCGCCACGGCGACAGCCGCCCCATCCCCGCCAAGGGCCTCGAGGCGCTTGACGTGGACGATTGACCGAAATTCACATTTGGAGGATGCAAATACTATGGAACGTCTGACCCGCAAACTGAAAAAGGGCGGCTACTCCGCCAACCGTCACTCCGAGGCCCAGCTCACCGAGCGCCTTGACCAGCTCAAGGGCGTGCACAAGCAGTGGCTGCAGGACGTATCGGACATGATGACCGGCATGAAGCAGAGCGAGGCCGCCGGACAGGAGGGCGCGCTCACGCTCATGATGCTGCAGGCGGGCTACGCCGCGATCGTGCGCATCGGCCGCCGGTTCGAGAGCGTGTGCCCCGTTGAGGGCAGCAGCGACAACACCGTCACCGCGCTCGGCAAGCTCGAGGACCTGTATGAGCAGTGCGTGTCCGAGCTCGAGGACGTGAAGGAAGGGCTCGAGGAGTGCCGCGAAAACGGCTTCACGGACGATCTGGCCTACGACGAGCTGATGGTGACGAAGCTCGGCATCTCGCAGCTCATCAAGCAGTTCGACATCGCCACCGGCTACGCCGAACCGGATCCGGGGCCGTATCAGTACCAGCCGAAAACGGACAAGCCGGCCGAATGAGCCGCACAAGCGAAAAGCAGCCGGCCGGCAGCGTGTTTGCTGCCGGCCGGATCTTTCGGGCGGATGCCCACATGGAAAGGAGGCTGCGGCAATGGCAGCGACGGACGAACGGCTGATCTATGAGATCCTCTCCGCCGTGAGTGAGATCCCGGAGGGAAACGTCGCGACCTACGGGCAGATCGCGCGGCTGATCGGCCGGCCGAAAAACGCACGGCTGGTCGGCCGCGTGCTCAGCCAGGCCGAGCGCTACGGCGACTATCCGTGCCACCGCGTGGTGGACCACAGCGGGCGGCTCGTGCCCGGCTGGGACGCGCAGGCGGCGCTGCTCGCGCGCGAGGGCGTGGCCCTGCGCGATGCGCAGCACGTGGACCTGCGGCGATATCAGTGGCAGTGCGAATAAAGAAAAAAACCTCCGCGCCGAATGGCACGGAGGTTTTTGTCTGTGTAAGGTTCGATTACTTGAGTTCGACAGAAGCGCCGACTTCCTCGAGCTTCTTCTTGAGCTCCTCGGCCTCGTCCTTGGAGACCTGCTCCTTGATGGCGCAGGGGATGCCCTCGACCTTCGCCTTGGCTTCCGCCAGGCCCAGGTTGGTGATCTCACGGACGGCCTTGATGACCTTGATCTTCTGATCGCCGAAGCCGGTCAGAACGACGTCAAACTCGGTCTTCTCCTCGGCGGCAGCAGCAGCGCCGGCCACCGGAGCGGCAGCAACAGCAGCAGCGGCGGAAACGCCGAACACATCTTCGATCTCGTGCACGAGCTCGGACAGCTCGAGGACGGACATAGCCTTGATCTCTTCGATCATAGCAGTGACTTTTTCGCTAGCCATGGTAATTTTCCTCCTAAATAGTTAAGTGAAGTGGTCGCCTTATTCGGCGGCGGGAGCTTCGGCCTCGGCAGGTGCGGCAGCGCCGCCCATCTGCTCGACGACCTGGTTCAGGCAGACGGCCAGACCCGTGATGGGGGCCAGCATCGTGCCCAGGACCTTGGAGTACAGCGCATCCTTGTTCTGGAGCTGCGCGATCTCCGCGATCTCAGCCTCGGAGAGGACCTTGCCCTCGAGGAACGCGCCCTTGACGATGAACTTCTTGTCCTTCGCCATCTTCTCGCTCACGTCATGGATCATGCGGATCGGGACGATCGGATCGGCCGTGCTGGTTGCGAGCGAAGTCGTACCATTGAGCAGATCACTCATTGCCTCGAGACCGGCGTCCTTGAGCGCAAAGCGAGTCAGGGTGTTTTTGACGACGGAATACTCCACGTCATTCTGACGCAGCTCAGTGCGCAGCTTGGTGTCTTCATCGACGGTGATGCCCTTGTAATCGACGAACACGCCGGCGCTGGCGCCCTTGAGCCGCTCGGCCAGAGCGGCGACGATCGCCTGCTTCTCGCTGAGAACTTTTGCGTTCGGCATAGTGTGATTTCACCTCCGTGTGAAAGATACACGCCCAAAAAAAATCCGCGGCCAAAGCCCCGGAAACAGAAAAAGAAACATCATGATGGATGCATCCTCGGCAGGATTTCCGCGGTCAAGCCACCTGCTGTCTTTGGAGCGCTCTAATAGAATACCAGACGCTGCCGCGCGTGTCAAGTCCTTTTCCGCGCGGAGCACCGGTTTTTTAAAATGAGATGGCCTCCGGAGGAGTACCGGAGGCCATCACAAAAAAATCCCACAAAAAACTTTTACCCTAAACTGCTGTGATTAGTCTAGCATGTTTCCTCACATGTGTCAAGCCTTTTTGTGACAATCTGCGCCCCGGCGAGCAGTCACGCTCGGCGCGCCCCTCACCAGTCCATGCTTTTAAGCCCCTCGCCGAGCGACATGCCGCAGCGGCCGTGGCCGGGATAGAGCGTGAGATCGGGCGGCAGCGTGCGCAGAAACGGCACGGTGCGCTCCATGAGCACGGCAGCGTCGCCCCCGCGCAGGCGCGTGACGACGGCGTTGCCCGGCACGAGCGAGTCGCCGCTGAAGAAGGCATCCGGCCCGATGCGGTAGCACGCGCTGCCGCGCGAGTGGCCGGGCGTGGCATAGCCCTCGAGGTGCAGCACGCCCCAGTCGAGCGCGATGTGATCGCCGAAGGTCATGTCCGGGGCATACGTCTCGGTCTTGAGGTCCAGCGCGCGCAGAAAGTCACGCGCGGCCGCCCCGCGCGACACGCTCAGCGCCGCGAGCAGCACGGGCGTCGTGTTGCCGGGATTGCGCAGCCAGGGGGTGCAGTTTTCCTGCCAGAGGGTGCGCGCCACGAGCGCGCGCTGCATCCGGCCGAGGCCGGAGATGTGGTCGATGTGCTCATGCGTGAGCACGAGCAGCGTATGATACCCCTGCAGGCGCTGCATGGTCGCCTCGTCCGGCCAGGGGTCGAGGACGATCGCGTCGCGCCCCTGCGTGACGACGTACATATTCGAGCCGATGGGCGGAAACGGAATGCGTTGGATCTGCATGGCGGCTCAGTCCTCCCGGGGCAGGGCGAGCAGCCGGCGGCTGAGCGGCAGCTCAGACGGGCGGCTGTTTTCCAGTGTGACAGTGCCATGGCTGCCGCCGCGGACCCAGCCGCGGCGCACGAGCTGGCGCAGCGTTTCGCGGGCGGTGCCGTCGCTGCCGTCATAGAGCGCGACATTGCCGCCGAGGGCGGCGCGGATGGCCCGGCGGGCAAACGGAAAATGCGTGCAGCCGAGCACGGCCGCATCCACGCGGCCGGCATAGGGGCCGAGCTGCCGCGCGAGGTAGGCCGTGAGCGCGGGTGAATCGAGCTCGCCCCGCTCGACAAACTCCACCAGCTCCGGGCACGGCAGCGGCGTGATCTCGGCGCAGCCGGCGCACCGGTGCATGAGCGCGGCGAACTTCTCCTCCCGCAGCGTCAGGGGCGTGGCCAGCACGAGCACGCGCCGGTGGTGCGCCACGGCGGGCTTGAGCGCAGGCTCGATGCCGATGACGGGGATGTCCGGAAAGGCGGCGCGCAGCGGGCCGATGGCCGCGCTGGTGGCCGTGTTGCAGGCGATGACGGCGGCCTTGATGCCGCGGTCATACAGCCGGGCGATGACGTCCTGCGTCAGGCGGCGGACCTCCTCGGCCGGGCGCACGCCGTAGGGGGCATTGGCCGAGTCGCCGAAATAGAGAAAGTCCTCCCCCGGCAGGCGCTGCACGAGCGCGCGCAGGACACTGATGCCGCCGAGGCCGGAATCAAACACCGCGATCGGAAGCTCCGTCCGCTCCATGGCATGCCCCTCCTTTCCGGGATGCAGTACAGAATGCATCTATTGTACCACATTCGGCGCACTTTTCAAGTCAGGCGGTAACACGCCGGCGGCGCAGGAGCTTCCAAGCGAGCGAGCACAGCGGGATCAGGTAGAGATAGCACGCGGCCAGCAGGCTCTGCTCCGGCGCGCCGGCCGAGGCGAGCGGCACTGCACCCGCGATCGACCACGGAACGAGCGGCGCGAGCACGACGACGGAGTTTTCCAGGTCGATGGCGCACGACGGGCCGTCCGGCTCCGTATCGGCGCAGAGCTGGTGCGTGAGCAGGATGGAGAGCGTCTGGTTGCAGGCGATCATGGACGCGGCGACGGCCGTGCAAAACATGGCGCCGAAGGGCGTGATGCGCCGGCTCATGCGCGCGATGCCCGCCTTGGCCGTGCCGAGCAGGCCGGTGGCCTGAAAGATGCCGGAATAGGCCGCCGAGATGCACACGATGGCCGTGACCCGCAGCATGGACACGATGCCGCCGCCGTTGAGCAGCGCGCCGGCGGCCGCATCCGGCGCGGCATAGCCGGTGAGCATGCAGCGCAGCACATCCGCCAGCGGCTGGTGCTGCACAGTCAGGCACAGCGTGAACGCCGCCGCGATGCTCGCGCACATGACCCAGCGGACGTGCACGTGCAGCGCCGAGAGCGCGAGGATGAGCACCGCCGGCAGCAGGGCAAGCCAGTGCAGCGTACACACGCGCGCAAACAGCGCGCGCACGTCCTGCGCCGCCTCGCCGCCGTGCGCCATGGCGCCGAGCACGGCATAGACCGCGCACGTGAGCGCAAACGGCACAAAGGCCGTGCGCACCATGGCACGCAGGTTGTCGTAAATATCCGTGTGCGTGAGCTCGCTGATGAGCAGCGCGCTCGTGGACACGGGCGAGCAGCGGTCGCCAAAAAAGGCGCCCGACAAGACCGCGCCGCCGGCCAGCACCGGCGACACGCCCATGGAGGCCGCCGCCGTCATGCACACGGCGCCCATCGTGGCCGCCGCACCGAAGGACGTGCCCATGAGCGCGGACACGGCGCTCGTGAGCAGAAACGACGTGATGACGAGCGTGCCCGGGTGGATGAGATCGACCGCATAGCAGATCAGCAGCGGCACGGTGCCGCACGCGCGCCAGAGCGCCGTGAGCACGCCGATGAGCAGAAAGACGATGAGGACATTTTTGGCCGTCCGGATGCCCGACCAGAGCATGCCGCCGACCGCGCGCAGACCATACCCCTGCCGCAGCGCCCAGCCCACGAACAGCACCAGCCCCACGAGCAGCGCCGCAACGATCGGCCAGCCGAGCGCCACGCACACGAGCAGCTCCAGGCAGAAAAGACACAAAACGACCATGACGACCTCCGAATCAAAATGACTTTTTTATTATAGGCCCGGGTCTTCCCATTGTAAAACTGTTGTTTTTGATATATTCTACAAATAGAAACTGTAGATTCCGGAGGCGGCATGAACTTTTCATCCTTTGATTACTTTCTCGCGCTCGCGCGCGAGCGCAGCTACACACGCGCGGCCGATGTGCTGCACATCACACAGCAGTCGCTCTCGGCGGCCATCGCGGCGCTCGAGCGTGAGCTCGGCTGTCCACTCGTGGTGCGGCGCACACCGCTGGAGCTGACCTACGCCGGGCGGGTATTTCTGCAGTACGCCGAGCGCTTTCACCAGACGCGCGATGAAATGCAGCGCACATTCTGCGACATCGCGGAAAACCAGCGCGGCGAGCTGCGCGTGGGCATCGCCTACACGCGCGGGCGGGCCATCCTGCCGGGGATCCTTGAGGCGTTTGCGGGCGTGTACCCGAACGTGCGCGTGATCCTGAGCGAGGAGCGCAACCACACGCTGCAGAGCCTGCTGCACGAAGGGCGGGTGGATCTGGCGATCGCGCGGTTCCAAAAACCGCTGCCCGGCATCGAGGTGCAGCCGTTTTACACCGAGGACACCGTTCTGCTCGTCAGCCGGCAGCTGCTGCAGACCTGCAGGATCGACCTTGCGGCGCACCGCGCGGAGATCGAGCGCGGCGACCTGCGCGCACTGCGCGGGTGCCCGTTCGTGAGCGGCAGCGCCGAGGACATCACCGGCAGCCTCGAGCGCGACGCGTTTCGCCGCGCCGGGTTCGTGCCGGAGGTGCGGGCCGAATCGAGCAACGTCGAGACGCTGCTCGAGCTGTGCGCGCGGGGCGTGGGTGCGTGCTTCTGCCCCGAGAATCTGGCGCAGCTGCTGTTGGCCGCGCAGCCGCACGGCCGGCTGGAGATGCTGCGCATGCCGGACACGACGGCCTACCCCAACAGCTTCGGCTACGCAAAGCGCGCCTACCCATGGAGCGTGCTGGCGGACTTCATCCGCATCGCCCGCGCGCAGTATCCGCCAAAAGCATGAAAACATCCCCCGGAGCAGACGCTCCGGGGGATGTGTTTTGGTATGGCTTACTTGTTCCAGGGGTTGGACGGGTCGGGATCCGTCGGATCCCAGCCGCGGTTCGGGCTGGAGATGTCCAGCCACGGGGCCGACGGCTTCGGCACCGGGAGGGACGAGGCGTTGTAGATCGACACCGTGGTGCCGAGGGGGCAGTTGTCGTAGATCCACTTGGCGTCCGCCACCGTCAGGCGCACGCAGCCGTGCGAGCAGACCGTGCCGAGCTGGTTATACAGCCGGTAGGACAGGTCGTTCTTATTCGGGCTGTTGTACGGCGAGGAGTGGAAGAGATAGTTGCCGGTGATCTGCGTGCAGTACTGGCCCCAGCAGCCCATGAGCGGGTGCCACGCCGCCTTGAACGGCGTGCGGAACGTGCCGATGGGTGTGGTCTGACCGGGGCCGCAGACGAAGGCATGGTAAAGGATGGAGTAATCGCCGCTCTTATCGAGACCGTACACGAGCACCGTGCACTGGTTGCGCACGACCTCGAGCTTGTAGGGGTACTGCGCGCTGAGGAGCTGATCATACTCCGCGTCCGTGTAGTTGTTGACCGGGACGACGAACGTGGTGCGGATGGCGTCCGTGCCGGACAGGAAGAGGATCTCGACCGTGTGCTGGGTGGGCATGTCGCGCTTCCAGACGGACTCTTCCACATGGAAGCCCGGCGTGATGGACTTGCCGTCGAGCGTGTAGTGGCGCGTGGGCTGCTGCACACCGTCCACAGACCAGATGAGGGTCGCCTCGCCCGGTGTGGTCTGATACTCCGACGGGAAGTAGCGGTAGGTCACATACAGGTCGACGGCTCGGCACTCCGGCGAGAGCGCGGGCACGGGGTCGGTCACGACCTTGCCGACGCCGCGGAGCATGGGGTCATACTCCGAAGCGGTCTTGTCGGCCGCGAGCGTGACGGTGCAGCCGCGAGCGAGCAGGCGCACAAGGCCGGCATGGCCGGTGCCTGCGACCGTCGTGTCCTCGGCCGCGACGGCGAGCGTGTCGACCGTGCCGCCGACGGTAACGGTGCCGTTCGGGTCGGTGCGCACGACGAGCGTGCCGGTGACGTTCATGCCGCCGAGGTCGCGCCCGGCGCCGCCGCCGAGGTAGAGCGTGCCGGTGAAGGTGCCCGCCGTCAGGGGCGCGGTGCCGGTGTAGACGACGCGGCCGGAGGCCGGGAGCGCAGCGGCATCGGAGCAGAACTGCAGGTCGAGCTCATAGAGCATCTGCGCGATCTCGGCACGGGTGATGGTGGCCTTGGGGCTCAGGCGGCCCGCGTCGCCGCTGACGATGCCGGCCCTGACCAGACCGGCCACCGAGGCGACCGCCCAGTCGCTGACGGCGGAAGCGTCCGAGAAGGCGGCAAGATCGGCAGCCGTACCGTCGGCCACGGCGAAGGCGCGGGCGATGACGGACATGGCCTCCTGGCGGGTGATGCTGCGGTCCGGGCCCATGGTACCGTCACCGCAGCCGCTGAAGATATTCATCTGCGCGGCAACGCTCAGCTCCGGATAATACCAGGCGCCGGCGCTGACATCGGTAAAGTGCGTGATATCCTTACCAGCCGTGCAGCCGAACACGCGCACGAGCATGGCGGCCATCTGGGCGCGCGAGGCGTTGCTGCCCGGCAGCATATTGCCGCCGGCATCGCCGAAGAGGATGCCCTGATCGCGGGCAAAATCCATCGCCGCCTGATACCACGGACCGGACGGCGTGGGCGTCGGACTGGGTTCCGGGCTGGGCTCCGGCTCGCCGGTGGGAGCAATGGGATCGCCGGTGGGAGCAGCGGGCTCGCCCGTCACGCCCGGGGACTGCACGGGGTCGGGCTCTGCGGCGATGACCGGCACGGCGGCCAGCGTCAGCACGCAGGCGAGCACAAGCAGCAGGGACAAAAAGCGTTTGCGCATGGTTTTCTCCTCCATATTTTCCTGTAGAGTGTGCGATGGTTTCATTATACCGGACGGCGGTGATTTTTCAATGGTTTTCGCAGCGATTTCAACTTTTTTAAGTTTCTGTGACGCGCAAAAAAGCAGCGTGCCGGGCGGCACGCTGCAAGTTGACATAATTCGGTTTACATAATTACAAGTTCAGCAGCTCCGCCACGTCGTCCTCCCCGTAGACGCGGACGCCGTGCGCAGACAGAAGCGCGGCGGTGACCCCGTCGCCGGGCGTGAGCGTGCCGGTGAAGGTGCCGTCATAGATCTCGCCCTTGCCGCACGAGGGACTGCGCTGCTTGAGCAGGGCGACCGTGCAGCCGAAGCGCTGCGCGAGAGCGAGCGTCTGCTGCGCGCCGCGGGTATAAGCGTCCGTGACGTCGGCGCCGGTGCGCATGACGATGCGGCTGCCCTGCCGCTCGGACGGCGCGCGCGGCGTCGGCAGGCCGCCGAGCTGCTCCGGGCAGGCGGGCACGAGCGTATGCCGGGCCATGAGTGCGCGCAGAATGTTCTCCGGCAGACCCTTGGACGCGCCGTCATACCGGCAGGCGACGCCGAGCAGGCAGGCGCTGACCAGAATGTTCATCGCGCCGCCCGCTTTCCGCGGCTCCACGTGAAGCCGAAGATCACGCCGAGCACGCCGCCGGCGATGTGCGTGAGCTGGGCGAGGCCGGCCGTGCCGGTGACGGCCTGAAAGATCTCGCTGCCGAGGTAGAGGATGAGCACGAGAATGAGCGTGAGCGGGATGGTGCCGGTGCGCATGCCGGCGAACGACGCGAGCACGATGAGCATGAACACGACGCCGGACGCGCCCATGAGCGCGCTGTTCGGGAAGAAGAACCAGAGCACCAGCCCCGTGACGAGCGCCGTGAGCGCGATGGCGAGCAGAATGCGCTTGCCGCCGAAGCGCTCCTCCGCCGTGGGGCCGACGACGAGCAGCATGACGATGTTGCTGCAATAGGCGGCGAAATCCGGGTGGCCGAGCACGTGCAGGAAAAAGCGCGGGTAGGTCAGCCAGTCCGTCAGCGACGAGCGGTAGACGCAAAAAAGGTTCTGCGTCGTCCAGCCGTCGGTGAGCTTGCCGAGACCGAGCGCGAGCAGGCTCAGCAGTGCGAACGTGAGGATGACGGGCGAATTATACAGGATCGTGATGGAATGTTTCTTCATATGTACCTCTCAAAACCAAACGCGCGCAGGTCCTCCGGGACCGGCGCGGTGATGTGCAGGGGCTGCCCGGTGACGGGCTGCGTGAGATCGGCCGCGGCCGAATGCAGCGCGGGGCGCGCGAGCGCCGACGCATCGCCGCCGTAGAGCGCATCGCCGAGCAGCGGATGGCCAAGCGCGGCGAAGTGGACGCGGATCTGGTGCGTGCGGCCGGTGCGCGGCAGGACACGCAGGAGTGTGTACCCGTCCCGCTCGGCGAGCACGGTGTAGTCCGTGACGGACGGCTGGCCGTCCGGCGCGGTGGTGCGGCGGGTGGTGCCGTCGTCCGCGCGGGCGATGGGCAGGTCAATGGCGCCGCTTACCGGCAGGCCGGTGCCGCAGGCGGCGGCGAGATACGTGCGCCGGAAGCCATCGGTGTGCAGCACGCGGCGCAGCCGGTCGTGCACATAGCCGCTGCGGGCGACGAGCATGACGCCGGACGTGCCGCGGTCGAGCCGGTTGACGGGGTGAAAAACAGCGTCGGGGCCGAGATAGGCGGCGAGGGCGTTGGCGACCGTGGGGTCGCCGTGGTCGTACCCGCCGTGCACGGCCATGCCGGCGGGCTTGTTGAGCGCGAGCAGGTCGGCGTCTTCATACAAAATGTCCAGCGGCACGGCCACGGGTGAAAACCTGCCGCCGGAGCGCTTGTCGTCGATGCGCACGGTGAGGGTGTCCCCCGCCGCGACGCGGTCGACGGTGCGGGCGTGCGCGCCGTTGAGGCAGATGCCGTCCGGCACGGTCTTGACGCGGGCGATGGCCCCGTCGGCCATGCGCAGTTCACGCCGGAGCAGGCTCCTGACCGTGCGGCCCGCCTGCTCCGGCGTGACGGTGAGCGTCAGCCGGCGCATTCCTGCGCGGCCAGCGCGGCCTCGTACGCGGCGCGGGTGCGGCTGTCAAAGCAGACCATGCGCACGCGCGTGATCTCGGGATGGTCGGCGAGGTAGGCCGTGATCTCGCGCACGGCGATCTCCGCCGCCTGAGGCAGCGGGAAGTGATAGATGCCCGTGCTGATGGACGGGAAATCGACCGTATGGCAGCCGTTCTCGCTCGCAAGGCGCAGGCTGTTGCGGTAGCAATTGGCCAGCAGCTCAGGCTCGCCGTGCTGCCCGTCGCGCCAGCGGGGGCCGGGCGTGTGGATAACGTGGCGCGCCGGCAGGCGGTAGCCGCGGGTGATCTTCGCCTCGCCGGTCCGGCAGCCGTTGAGGCCGCGGCACTCGTTGAGCAGGCCGGTGCCGGCGGCCATGTGGATGGCCCCGTCCACCCCGCCGCCGCCGAGCAGCGAGCAGTTGGCGGCGTTGACGATGGCGTCGACATCGGACTTTGTGATGTCGCCCTGAATGACTTCAAAACGGTTCATGCGGTTACCTCCTTACCGTCGATGGTGACGGTGATGTGATCGTCCTGCGCGTCGATGCCGACGTCCCCGGCGGCCTTGCGCTGAGCGACGATGGCCGTGGCGATGGCATCCTCCACGCCGCGCTGGATAGTGCGGCGCAGGTTGCGCGCGCCGTAGGTCTCGCTGTAGCCCTTGCGGACGAGGTAGTCGATGACGGCCGGCGTCCAGTGCAGGGTCATGCCGCGCTCGGCCATGGCGGTGCGCACTTCGCCCAGCATGAGGGCGGCGATGGCGCGGAAGTTTTCCTCCGTAAGGTGGTTAAAGTAGACGATCTCGTCGATGCGATTAAGAAACTCCGGACGCAGGAACTCGTTGAGGGCGCGCTGCGCGCGCTCGCGGCTCTGATCGTCCGCGCTCAGGCCGAAGCCGAGCGCGCCGGTGTGCGTGTTGCTGCCGGCGTTCGTGGTCATGATGATGACCGTGTTTTCAAAGTTCACGGTGCGCCCCTGAGCATCAGTTATGCGGCCGTCGTCAAGGATCTGGAGAAGGATATTCATCACGTCGGGATGCGCTTTCTCTATCTCGTCAAACAGCACCACGCTGTAGGGGCGGCGGCGGACGGCCTCGGTCAGC
>X340_Western_Lowland_Gorilla__coassemble_140_pt1 | contig 12005 bp, 10 predicted proteins | sample X340_Western_Lowland_Gorilla__metabat2_low_PE_002 | metagenome-assembled genome bin X340_Western_Lowland_Gorilla | reverse complement strand
TTTTGGGGATGTCATGTCGCACGATCTGCAGCGGCATGGCGGCCCCGCCTGTCTTTTTGGCTGTACCCACATGGTGGCACATCTTGGGCACGTCTGCAACGCCCGGCTTGCCCGCCGGCGCACCGCGTGCTATACTGGCGGCAGCAACACCGGAAGGGGGGCGGCCGCCATGCGCGAATCCGCAACGAAAAAAGTGCTCGCCGAGAGTCTTAAGGAGCTCATGCTCCGGCGCGACTTCACGGACATCACCGTGACGGACCTCTGCACGGCTGCGGAGATCAACCGCCGCACGTTCTACCGGCACTTTACGGACAAGTACCAGCTTGTGACGTGGATCTATGACAAGGGCTTTCAGAAGGCGATCGGCGACGACGAGCCGGGTCTGTTCGACCTCTTCGGGCGCGTGTGCACGTATCTGTATGCCGACCGCGCGTTTTACGCCCGTGCGCTCACGTTCACGGGGCAGAATTCGTTCCACGACTTTCTCTGCGCCCGGCTGCAGCCGTATCTTCAGGCGGATTTTTCCGACCTTTTCCCCGACCCACAGACCGAGGCATTCATGTTCGGAAAGATGTCGGATGTGGTCATGGACATCATTCAAAACTGGCTCAGCCGGCCGGGCTGCCCGCCGCCGGAGGTGTTTGCCCCCTGGGCGCTGCACCTGTGGAAGGATATCATGGGCCGGTGGAAGGAGCTCGGCGATGCGTGGGAGCACACACTGGGCCACGAAAATGCATAAGTGAGGCAAAAAGCCACGGAACTGCGGTTCCGTGGCTTTTCTTGTGGCGCAATTTGTTCTATGCTGAACACACCCCCTCATTTGGAAGCGCGCGGTCCCAGAGGTTTTGTTTCGATCTTTCATGGCACCTCTTCCTCCGTTGCGCGACGGCGGCTGCGCGCTTCCGATTTGTCCTTTCGGCAGAGCATGCCTTCCTTTGATATCGGACGCCCCGGACTGCAAATGCAGTCCGGGGCGTCTGCGGTTTTGGGTGGTGTGGGCGAGCTGCCCGGGAGCCGCTGCACCGATTTCAATCCACGCGCCCCGTGGGGGCGCGGCGGGGTCAGCGCAGGGCGTCCGGCAGGACGGTGTTCTCACCGACCATGACCCAGTTGCGCTTGTCGCGTGCGTTCTGATTGTCGATCCGGTACCAGTCGTCGGGGAAGTACTGGTTGCCGTTGTTCTTGGACGTGTCCCACTGATAGGACATGAAGGCGTAAAACGGGCGGTCATACTTGGCATCTGCGTTGATGGCGTTGCCGGTGAAGGGATTCGTCGGGTTGTCGATCACGCCGGCCGTCGCCAGCGTCGGCACATCGGCCGTGGTCATGAATTCGTCCGAGAACGAGAAGCCTTTGGCATTGAAGTCCTTGACCATCAGCAGGGGGAAGAAGAACTCCGTATCGGTGCCGTCGTCGAGGATGTAGTCCGGATCGTTGCACAGGTTGCGTCCGTGGTCGGCGACGAGAATGATGCGCGTGTTGTCATAGACACCGTTTTTGCGCATGTAGTCAAACCACTTGCCGAGCTGCATCAGCGAGGCCATATTGGAGTCGTAGTGCGCGAACTGGACGTCCTCCTCCATGATGATCGACTTGCCGTCGACGGTGAAGCGGTCCGCATGCTCGCTGTCATACTCCGTGTTGTCCACGGTGCCGGAAACGGAATAGTCCGGCGCCTGCAGCAGCACGGGGGAGTGCGTGGTGTCGTTGGTCATGAACAGGAACGTGCTGTCCCCGCTCTTGGTGGTCTGCGTGATCGTCGGGAGATGGGTCAGTGCATGGTAGCCCTTGAGGAACGTGGCGTCCATGCCGGTGGCGGTGTGGGGGCTGGTGATCGTCTGCTCGACGAAATTTTCCTCCTCCTCCGTCTGCACGGTGCTGCGGTTGTAATTGCCGTTGCCGTAGAGGATGGACTGCACGGTGACGGGGCACGCCTTCATGAGACTGTAGCCGAAGAAGTTGCGCATGTTCGCGCTGATCCAGTTCTTCGGGCTCATGTCCGATTCGAAGGCGCCGAAGGTGATATAGCGATGGATGTCCGGATAATCGGAAAAGACGGACAGGTCGGGCACCCACTGATAGTTGGCGTAGATGGGGTCAAAGACCGTGACGTCGAAGCCGTGCTGGTCGAAGAGGACCGGCATCATCTTGAGCGCCTCGTTGTGCTTGTCGACGAGCTTTTCATCCTTGCGCAGGTTGATCTGATCGATCGTGTACTCGTACCCGCCCATGAGCGCGGGGGTGCCGAAGTTGGTGTAGGCCCCGGTGGAGACAACATTCGTATAGGCGGTGAAGCCATCGAACTGTGCCTGCAGCTCCGGCTTTTCATTGAAGATATACGGCAGGAACGCGCCCACGGCGCGGTCGAGCATGAGCACGATGACGTTTTGTCCGGTCTTGCTCATGGTGTATTCCGGCACACCGCCGCTCTCTTCCATCGTCTGGCGGATGCTCTTGATCTGCGAGTGGATGCTGCCGATATTGATCGGCAGCATGATGGCAATGGCCAGAACGAACGCGATCGCTGCCTTGAATACATGCTTGCTCCACCGCCGATAGACCAGATACATGACGGCGGCGACGGCTGCGGCCGCGAGCAGATTGCCCCAGAACTCGGCCGGTGCAAACTGCATGCCGCCCTCAAAGCTGAGCGTGGACGAGAGCACGCCGAGGCGCTTGCCGAAGAACATGAAGTCCACGATGGCGACGCCGACGAGCATCCACAAAACCTTCTCAAAGGCGGCCTTGCCCTTCGGGCTTGCCAGCCAGTAGAAGATGCCGAACCAGATGACGAACGTGCCGACGGCGAGGCACAGGCTGTTGACGATGAACCAGACCGGGCTGTAGTACATCTGCACGTTCACGAATTCCTGCGCGGACGACGAGATGACGGACGCCGGGATATACCCGCCGATGAACAGCGCCAGGAACGCGGCGCAGCCGAAGAAGATCTTTGCGTTCGGCTTGGCGGCGGGCTTTTCGGCAGCGGGCTTTTTCCGGTGGATGAGCTCCAGGATCAGGGGCAGCAGCAGCGCCGCGCCCAGGAGCAGCAGCGTGGCCTTGACGACCGGCCGCGCGGAGAAGGAATAGCGCACGAGACCGAGCACCAGCAGCGCCGCACCGGCGGCAGCGGCCAGGATCTTGAGCACCCGTCCCGGATGCTTGAGCTTATAAAAGACGGTCTTGATGAGGGAGAAGATGTTGTTGAGCGTCCAGTAAAACACCAGGCCGGCGGGGGATGTGTACAGGAAGAAGAGGAAGAACACCGCCATCGCGTACAGCTGGATCTTGGTCTTGGGCGTCGAGCCCTTCGTGAAGATGATGCATGAGACGAGGTTGACCGCCGTCATGATGATGGGCAGGAGGTTGATGTGTACCCCGGCGATGGCAATCAGCCCGTCGGCGGCGCCGAGGTCGGCGATCGGCCCGAAGGGCACGCCCTGAAGGAGCTCCAGCCCGGACAGGAACCGGTAGGCGGAGATGAAAAACGGGATCTCCAGAAACAGCGACACCGCACTGCGCAGAACGTAGGTGGGCTTGTAGTGGTTCTGGCGGTAGTAGGTCTGCAGGATCATCATTTTCTCGTCGCCGCGGAACGTCTTTTTGATGTGCGTCACGCCGCGGTGCAGGCGGGCCTCCATGTCGCGCTCCTCTTCCTGCAGCGCATCGGCCCGCATATAGAGCGGCAGCACCAGAAAGTTCATGACCAGGCTCAGCACAATGATGGACAGGCCGGGGTTGCCGATCACGCGGTTGGCGTTGACATAGATGACCTCAAACAAAAGCTGCAGCGGCTGAAACAGCAGCGAATCCAGTATCTGAAAAAATGTCACGGTTCTTTCTCCTCATGTGTCGCGGCGGCGGTGAGCTCGCGCACCTTCTGCTCGAGATAGTCTGCGGCGCGCACGGCGCCCTCGCCCGGGTAGACCCAGGTCTGCGCGCGGGCCGCGTCGCGCCCCTGGGCGTATTTCGGGTCGGTCAGGCACTGCTGCACCATGTCGCCGAGCGTGTCGAAGTTGTCCTCCGTGAGCTGCTGGCCGATCTGCGGCAGGATCTCGAACGTCCAGTACGGCGTGTCGAGCCACCAGCAGTCGTAGGGGCTCTTGTCAAACTTCGTGTCTGCGTAGATGACGGGCTTGTCGAACACCAGCGTGAAGTCGAAGATCACGCCCGAGAAATCGGAGACGAGGATGTCCGCGCGCCGGAGCACGTCAAAGTTGTCGTTGTCGCGGTTCCACTCCAGGTCCTCCGTGTCCGGATAGGCGGCCATGAGCTTGTCGATCATGTCCTTTTCCGACTTGTACGACTGGGGGTGCGGGCGGATGATGACGTGGCAGCCGGCGGCGAGCAGCTTGTCGATGATCTTGCCGCCGTACTTGCTGAAGATCGCGCTTGGGCCCCAGGACGGCGCGATGAGTACCGTCGTCTTGTGCGGTGCAACGGGGCCGGAGGTGTCCAGCCGCCGCTTCATCTCGTCCATGTAGGGGATGCCGATCTTCACTGTCTCCTTGGCGGGCAGGCCGCGCAGCGCCTCGAGCGCGCGCAGGTCGCGGATCTGATAGTCGCCGGAGACGAAGATCGTGTCGTAGTAGTCAATGCCGAACATGCGGTAGCCGGCGACCTCGTTGGCCGCGTGCAGGATGTGCACATAGCAGTCCACGCCCGGCGAGCGCTTCCACTGGTAGACGTCCAGCCCCGGCGTGGAGGACAGCAGCACGTTCGCGCGCAGGAAGTTGAGCTTGGCAAAGGCCTTGTTGCCCTCGCCGAGAAACTCCGCGTGCACGTGCGCGTAGGGATTTTGCAGTGCCGGGTCGTCGGGCGACGCCGTCAGATACGCAACGTCCAGCCCGCGCCGGTCCAGTTCGCGGCACACGGGTTCCATTACGTTCCAGTAGCGCTTGTCGTCCACGAAGACGGCCAGCGGATGCTTTTCCTGATCGACGGCGGTCGTTTCCCCGCCGCTGAGCAGAAAGCGCAGCTTGATGATCCAGCCCCGCAGCGCAAAGTTCAGCGCGCCGATGATGCCGATCAAGATGGCAAAGAGCATACTGCCCGTGCCCGGATCAATGTACAGTTTCATATTTTCAGTTCTCCTCTGCCCGTAGCATCCACAGTCCGGCGAGCACGCTGCAGGCGGCGCAGATCCCGGGCACGAGCAGCCCGGCGCCGCGAAGGTTATCGGCGGGGAAAAGACCGCCGAAGAGGTTGATGAGCGCATGGATGCCCAGTGCCGGCACGACGGAGCGGTAGTAGGCGACCGTCCCGCACAGGGCGAAGCCCGTGCAGGCGGCGCACACCGCCTGAATGCCGATGGCGCCCGGCGCGCCCCCGATGAGGTTGACGGCGTGGAACACGCCGAACAGTGCGGCGTTGAGCCCGGCCGCCGTCAGCGGCCGGAGCCGCCGCGTATGCTCCCAAAGATAGCCGCGGAAGGCCAGCTCCTCCGCCATGCCGCACACGACGTACAGCCCGCAGGCGAAAAACCCGTCCGCGCCGGCGCTGCGGCCGCAGGCGGCCAGCACCAGATCGCCGGCCGGCCAGAGCAGCAGCAACAGCAGCCCCGGCCACCGCTTCCGCCCCCGGCGGCAGGCGCCGAGGCCGTATCTGCGCCGGTAAAGGATCAGCGCCGCCGCGAGAAAGACCGCCAGCCCCGCGAAGGTGACGCTGTGCGGCAGGCCGATCCTGCCGGAAACAAACTCGCCCAGTGCATAGACCAGGGCATATATCAGCACCAGATAGACCATAAAAAGCAAACGCATCCTTTACAGCATTTTTTCATTATATAATGTCGAAATCGGAAACACAAGGGAATCTGCATATGTTTCCGACATAGTTTTTACGTGCACTTGACAAAACGACAAAATAAGTTCACAATATGCATCGCATATCAAAAAAATGAACGCAAGGGAGCCTGACGATCTTGTTGACAAAAAATCAGTTTGCGCTGCTCAGCTACATTGTGGTCCGTCCCGCGGACGAGCCGGCGCTTTCGCAGCGCGCCATCGCGCAGGGCACCGGCAAAGCGCTCGGCACCGTGAACGGGCTGGTCAAGCAGCTGGACGCCATGGGCTATCTCGACGGGGCGAACCGCATCACGGATGCGGGCCGTGCAGCGCTCGCGCCGTACCGGGTGGACAACGCCGTTATCATGGCGGCGGGCATGAGCTCCCGCTTTGCGCCCCTGTCGTATGAAAAGCCGAAGGCCCTGCTGAAGGTGAAGGGCGAGGTGCTCATCGAGCGCGAGATCCGCCAGCTGCAGGCGGCGGGCATCGACGACATCACCATCGTGGTCGGCTATATGAAGGAAAAGCTGTTTTACCTCGAGGACCGCTTCCATGTGAAGATCGTCATCAACGAGGATTATCACCGCTACAACAACCCCTCCACGCTCATGCTGGTCCGCGACCGGCTGAAAAATACCTTCATCTGCTCCTCGGACAACTACTTTGAGCAAAACCCGTTTGAGCCTTATGTGTATCAGGCGTATTACGCGGCGCTCTACAGCGCAGGCAAAACGGACGAGTACTGCATGGTCACGAACCGCAAGGGCCGCATCACAGGCGTGCAGGTCGGCGGGAGCGACGCGTGGTACATGATCGGACACGCCTATTTCGACCGCAGCTTCAGCGAGAAATTTACGCAGATCCTCGAGCGGGAGTATGACAGCCCGGTCACCCGGGCGGGGCTCTGGGAGGATCTGTACGCCCGGCACATCCGCGAGCTGGAGATGTACATCCGCAAGTATCCCGGCGGCATCCAGGAGTTCGACTCGCTCGATGAGCTGCGGGCGTTTGACAGCGCCTATGTCACCAATACCGACTCATATATTTTCGACAACATCTGCGCCGTGCTCCACTGCGCACCGGACAGCATCCACGGCATCATCCCGATCAAGACGGGGCTGACGAACCTGTCGTTCAAGTTCTCGTGCGGCGGCCGGGACTATGTTTACCGGCACCTCGGCGTCGGCACGGAGGCCTACATCGACCGCCCGGCCGAGGCGCGGGCGCTGGAGGCGGCCAAGGCGCTGGGCCTTGACGATACGTTCATCTACATCGACGCGGCCAGGGGCTGGAAGATCTCGCACTATATCGAGGACGCGGCCATCCTGGACGATCATAACGACGAACAGGTCGACACGGCGCTGCGTATGCTGCGCCGCCTGCACACGAGCGGCATGCAGCTCGACGGCCGGTTTGATATCTGGGAGAAGATCAACGGCTTCCTCGACCGGCTGCAGGGGACGGACGTCTCCGACTTTACCGGCATGCAGGAGCTGCACGAGACGATATGCGCCCTGCACGCGCGCCTGAAGGGCGACGTGGTCCCTCTGTGCGCCTGCCACTGCGACAGCTATAACCCGAACTTCCTGATCGATAAGCAGGGAAAGATGTATCTGATCGACTGGGAATACGCCGGCATGGCTGACCCCGGCTGCGACATTGGCACGTTTATCGCCTGCTCGGACTACACGACCGAAGAGGCGGAGCAGGTGATCGCGCGCTATCTCGGCCACGCACCCACGGGCGCGGAGCTGCGCCACTATCTCGGCTATGTGGCCATGGCCTCCTACTTCTGGTTCTTGTGGGGGCTGTATCAGGAGGCGTGCGCCAAGCACGTCGGCGAGTATCTCTACATCTGGTATAAATACGCAAAACAATACGCCCAGCTGGCGCTGGAGCGATATGATCAAGAGGAGGCATTTGCTTGAAACAGAAGACACAGGCCCAAGAGGGGGGCATTGAACAGCTGATCTACGAGGAGACCGAGCGGCGGCTGGAGATCATGCAGTCCGATTCCTACGAGTTCCCCAAGAAGATGACCCGGGTCGATTACGGCATCATCATCGCCAGCGTGGCGGCCAGTCTGGTGCTGATCGTGACCTGCATGCTGGGAGGCTGAACCATGACAGACAAAGAAAGCTATATCCGGCAGGAGACCGTCACGGGCGTTGTGCCCATGCTCAATGGCGACCGGCAGTATTCCTTCTGGGATCTGTTTTTGTCCACGAGCGGCTTTGCGATCGCCACGTGGTGCTATACGCAGGGTGCGTATGTTGCGCAGTATCTCTCTTTTGGCAGAATGCTCATCAACATTTTCTGCTTCAATATCGTCTGGGTGTTCATCGAGTGTCTGCCCGTGATCTTTGCCACGCGCTACGGCATCGATCTGTGGATCTGGCTGCGCTCGGTGCTGGGGCGGCGTGGTGTCGCCCTGCTGTCCACGATCATCAGCGTGGCAAACTTTGGCTGGTATGCAGTTGCGGCGAGCCTGTTTTCCTCGTCGATGATCAACCTTGCGGCGAAGTTCGGCCTCGTGCTCAACGCGGCCGTCTGGAACCCGATATTGGGCTGCCTGTGCGTCGTGCTCGGCACGCTCATCGCACTTGGCGGGCCGAATGTCATCAAGTGGACGAACCGCTTTCTGGTCACGGCGCTGCTGGCGGTCGGCGCGGTCGTCGTCGTGCTGTGCTTCACGGCCGTGCCGCTGCGCGAGATCGTGGCGGTCAGACCGCAGCTGGATGCGGACATGACGCCGCTGCAGGCGTTCATGATCTCGGCCGAGGGCAACGTGGCGTTCGCGTTCTCCTGGTCGACGCAGGCGCTGGTGCTGCCGCGTCTGGCCAAGACCGAGCGCGGCGGCTACTGGGGCACAACGCTGGCCTATGGCGTGGTCGCGCCGTTTTTCGTCGCCGCCGGCGGCGTGATGGCGCTGGCGATGTTCGTGCGCACCGGCGTGTACGAGAGCGACCCCACCAGCATGCTCTCCTACCTCTGCGGCTCCGGCTTCGCGCTGCTGAGCCTGCTGCTGGTCGCGTTTGCGAATATCGGCACGCAGGGCACCGGCTCCTATGTCAACTGCATGATCGTCAAGAGCGGCATGCCCAAGGTCAGCTATAAGGTGCTGGTGCTCATCGCCATGGTGTATGTCAGCGCGCTGACCGTCTGGGGCGGCGTGGAGGAGCACTTCGGTGCGTTCATCTCCATTGCTGCGTTCATTCAGGCGCCGATCATCGGCATGATCGTTGTGGACTACCTGGTTGTGAAAAAGCGGAAGCTGTCACTCAAGGCGGCCTACTTCATCGAGGGGCACGATGCGTATCAGTTCACCGGCGGGTTCAACCTGGTCGGTCTCGGCTGCGTCATCCTCTCGTGCCTGATCACGATCCTGTTCGTATACAATCCGCTGACCGGCAGCATTCAGAGCCCGCTGTTTCTTATCTTCACGGGCAGCGGCTTCGATGCCATCTGCGGCGGCCTGCTCTACTGGCTCGCCAGCCTGACTCCACTGAAAAAGTACATGCTCCGCGACCGCGACGATCTGGAGATCGTCTGATCGCGGCCCGACCGATATAAGGATACCCCCCCGGTGCAGAGCTGTTTTCTGCATCGGGGGGGGTATTTTGCCGATGGCCGGTCTTTACCGGGCAGGAGCGGCTTCATCCGGTATGCGGCATGGATTTATACGCTTTGCCGTCCGGGGCGGCGTGCTCAATCCATCTCGCTGTAATGATCGTCGAGTACCTTGCTGCACGCCGGCAGGTCAAACGCTTCCAGCGCGCGGAAGATCTCCTCGTGCAGGTGCACGATCTTGTCGAGCGCCCACTCGGAGGACGTGCGCGTGTTCACGGCCTGAATGTGCTGATCGTACAGCGACATGCTCGCCTGAAACAGCGCGGCGAACAGGGGGTTGCCGCACTGGTCGATGATGGCCTGGTGAAACAGGAAATCCAGCGGTGTGAATGCCTCGTAGCTCGCTGCGGCGCGCATGCGCCCGACGACGGCGGACAGCTGCCGGACGGCGGCGGTGTTTTTCGTTTCAATAATGGAGCGGGTGGCCTCGACCTCGATCGCCTTGCGGACCTGCACGATGTTGCGCGCCGCCGGTCTGGATATGCTCGAGAGCGAATATCCCGACCTGGACAAGTGCAAGCTCATGGGCCGCGACAACGTCATCCTCAACCCGCACAGCGGCTTTTTGTCCGATACGTCAAACTACCTTGTCTGCACGCTGCCCGTGCAGAACGCGGTCGCCTATGTCAAGGGCGAGCCGCTGCCCAACGGCGCCGTGCGCAACGGCGTCAGCCTCTGATCTTCGATCATTTCCTCTCTTATTGGATTTCTCTCTCTTTTCTTTTCCTGAATCTCTTTCTGTTTTGCGACAGGGGAAGCCGGGCACCGATCGGTGCCCGGCTTTTCTGTCTTCCCAAAAGCGCACACCGGGCAGAAAGCCGCTCGGTGTGCGCTTTTCCCGGTCTTCTGCGCCGGATCGGCTCCGCGGCGGCTGTGCAGAAGTGAAAAAACCGGTGCGCAGAAACGCGGTTTTGAACATTGCCATTTTTTCGTCAGGCGGTTATCGTGTAGTCAGAAGCCACGCAGCGCCGGGCTCCTGAAGCGCGCAGCAGGGGAGCGGCGGCATGCCGGCTGACCATCATTCAAAAAACCGAAATCCAAATACGAAAGGAAACTGTCACTATGTTTGATCTTACCGGAAGAGTTGCCGTTGTTACGGGCGCGTCCGCAGGCCTCGGCCGCGGGGAAGCCATCGCCCTGGCCCGTCAGGGTGCCGATGTGGCCATCCTGGCCCGCCGCGCCGACAAGCTCGAGAGCGTTGCGGAGGAGATCCGCGCCTTTGGCCACAAATGCCTGCCGATCGTGTGCGATGTCACCGATCTCGACCAGATCAAGTCTGCCGTCAAGCAGGTCATCGAGACGTTCGGCAAGGTGGACATCCTTGTCAACAACGCCGGCGGCGGCGCCTGCATGCCGCTTGAGGAGATGACGGACGAGGCCTATATGCACAACATCAATCTGGAGCTGTACGCCACGTTCCGCTGCACGCGCGAATTCGGCAAGGAAATGCTCAAGCGCGGCTACGGCCGTGTCATCAACATTGCGTCCATTCTCGGCTACGTCGGTCTGGGCGAGGTGCCGTGCATCGGCTATCAGTCGGCCAAGGGTGGCATCATCAACTTTACCCGCGGTGCCGCGGCCGAGTGGGCCACGAAGGGCATCACGGTCAATAGTGTCTGCCCGGGCTTCTTCCCGTCCGAGGCGAACTCCCCCGAGGCGATGGAGAGCATGCACGACATGATCGTGCGCAACACCCCGATGGGCCGTCCGGGCATCGCCTGCACGGACCCCGAAAAGGGCAGCGAGCTCGATTCGACCATCATCTTCCTCGCGGCGGACGAATCCAGCTATGTGACCGGCGCGACCATCTGCTGCGACGGTGGCTGGACCTGCCACTGATCGAAACCATCTACGCGCCCGCTCCGGCGGGTGCACGCAAAAACAGGAGAACACATCATGGACAAAAAATATGAAGTGCTGTTTCAGTCGATGAACATCAACGGTATGCGCCTGCGCAACCGCATCACGATGTCGCCCATGGGCACGTTCACACCCATGCAGGACGGTACGGACAGCGAAGAAGGCATGCGCTACTATGAAGAGCGCGCCAAGGGTGGCATCGGCCTAATCAATACCGGCGCCATGTTCCTCAACGAGATCGTGGCGCAGGGCGGCCCGACGATCGCCTTTGACAACGGCCGCTCCATCCCCAAGGGCACAGTGCTCGTCGAGCGCGTGCACCGCTGGGGCGCGAAGATCTGCGCGCAGATCAGCTGCGGCACCGGGCGCAACGGCATGCCGAACATCGGCGAAAAGGTGCCGATCTCGGCGTCCGAGATCCCGTCATTTTATAACCCCGACATGATCTGCCGTGCCCTGACGATCGAGGAGATCCAGGACATCATGCGCGACTGGAAAACGGCGGCGGCCAACGCCGTAGCCATGGGCTTTGACGCCATTCAGGTGCATGCGCATGCGGGGTATCTCATCGACCAGTTCCTGTCCCCGGACTGGAACCACCGCACCGACGCTTACGGCGGCAGCCTCGAAAACCGCTGCCGGTTCGCGGTCGAGACCGTGCAGGCCATCCGCAGTGTGGTCGGCCCGCGCTTCCCGATCATTTTCCGCATCTCGCTCGACCACCGCTACAAC
>X340_Western_Lowland_Gorilla__coassemble_137_pt1 | contig 12478 bp, 11 predicted proteins | sample X340_Western_Lowland_Gorilla__metabat2_low_PE_002 | metagenome-assembled genome bin X340_Western_Lowland_Gorilla | reverse complement strand
CGGTCAATGGAATCTTTGCGGGGTCTCCCTGCGCGTTGCCGCCTTGTCTGTATCCGGACAGGGTGTTTTTTTATGCCCGGAGGAGGGATCGCTGTGGAGCTGAAATTCAAGGCGAAGATCATGGACGAGGCCGCTATCGACCGCACGCTCGTGCGCATCGCACATGAGATCCTCGAGAAAAACGACGGCACGGACGACCTGTGCCTGATCGGCATCCGCACGCGCGGTGTGCCGCTGGCCCGCCGCCTCGCAAAAAACATCGAGAAGATCGACGGTGTGCAGCTGCCGGTCGGCGAGCTGGACATCACGCTCTACCGCGACGATCTGTCCACGGTCGCGGACGCGCCGGTGCTCAACCGGACCGACATTCCCTTCCCCATTGCGGGCAAGACCGTTGTGCTGGTCGACGACGTCATCTACACCTGCCGCACCGCGCGCGCAGCGCTCGACGCCGTGATGCAGCTCGGCCGTCCGGCACGCATCCAGCTCTTTTCCCTGATCGACCGCGGCCACTCCGAGCTGCCGATCAAAGCCAATTACGTCGGCAAAAACATCCCGACCGCCAAGAGCGAGGTCGTGGCCGTCCGCCTGCAGGAGACGGACGGAGAGAATAGTGTCTGCATCCTCGAGAGAGGATAAAGAATAGATTAAATTTTCACGGGAGGAAAAAATCTATGAGCAAAAAACCCATCGGTAACGAGCCGGTGTACGACGCACGTACACTCGGCGCACCCAGAATGTTCATTCTGGGTCTCCAGCACATGTTCGCCATGTTCGGCGCGACCGTCCTCGTCCCGGCTCTGACCGGCCTCGACGTCGCCACCACGCTGCTGTTCGCCGGCCTCGGCACGCTGCTGTTCCACCTGCTGGCCAAGGGCAAGGTCCCGGCCTTCCTGGGCAGCTCGTTCGCCTTCATCGGCGGCTACAACGCCGTGCGCACCATTGGCACGAACGCCGACGGCTCCGCCATTTACAACAACGATCTGCTGGCCTACGCCTGCTTCGGCGTCGCCATCGCGGGCCTGATGTATGTCATCCTCGCGGCGCTGTTCAAGGTCTTCGGCGTCAAGAAAGTCATGCGCTTCTTCCCGCCGATCGTCACCGGCCCGATCATCATTGCCATCGGCCTGACGCTGTCCTCTTCCGCCATCACCAACTGCCGCGCCAACTGGCTCATCGCCATCGTTGCGATCCTGATCGTCATCGGCTTCAACATGTGGGGCAAGGGCATGGCCAAGATTATTCCGATCCTGCTCGGCGTGCTCGGCTCTTACATCTTCGCCATCATCATTGACCCCGCGGAGCGCGCCTCCGTCGCCGCTGCCGTCAGCAGCGCCAAATGGTTCGGTCTGCCGATCCTCTGGAAAAACAGCGTGTTCCACCTCTTCGCCGGCCCGGTCGACAGCGGCGTCCTCTGGTCCGCCGTGCTGACGGTCGTGCCGCTGTCGCTGGCCACCATGGTCGAGCACATCGGCGACATCTGCGCCATCTCCTCCACCTGCGGCAAGAACTTCATGGTCGACCCCGGCTTCCACCGCACCCTGCTGGGTGACGGTCTGGCCACCACGCTCGCTTCTCTCTTCGGCGCCCCGGCCAACACCACCTACGGCGAGAACACCGGCGTGCTTGCCCTGTCCCGCGTCTATGACCCGCGCGTGATCCGCATCGCGGCCTGCATCGCGATCGTCGTGTCCTTCTGCCCGAAGTTCGCAGCCCTCGTGTCCGCCATGCCGACGGCCACCATCGGCGGCGTGTCCCTCGTGCTCTACGGTATGATCTCCGCCGTCGGCGTGCGCAACGTCGTCGAGAACAAGGTCGACTTCACCAACACCCGCAACGTCATCATCGCCGCCCTCATCCTCGTGCTCGCCATCGGCATCACCTACTCCGGCAGCATCCAGATCGGCGTCGTGTCCCTGTCGGGTCTGGCCGTCGCCTCCATCGTGGGCATCCTGCTCAACGCTATCCTGCCCGGCAAGGACTACACCTTCGAGCAGGACGATCAGGGCGCGACCTCCGTGGACTTCAAGGTCTGAGCCTGAATCGAAACCAACAATCACCGGCCGCCGCAGCGCAATGCTGCGGCGGCCTTTTTGCATTATCTATTAAACATTTTAATTCATACCATTCCATTCGTGAATACAACATCAAAATTATTCCGGAATTTAAGTTGTGATTTCTGGAAGTTTGCGATATCATGGTTTTGCCTGAGAAGCAAGAAAAGAAATTCAACGAAATAAAAACGGAGGAGCAACATGAAATTTTCCAGTAAGATCGAAAAATGCGGCCTCTCGCCCATGCGCAAGTTCGCGCCCTATGCAAACGAGGCTGCCAAAAAAGGCAAGAAACTCTACCACCTGAACATCGGCCAGCCCGATATTGCCACCCCCGCGGCTTACTTTGAGGCTGTGAAGAACTTCAGCCAGCCGGTCCTGGCCTATGCCCCGTCTGACGGCGTGCCCGAGATGATCGACGCGGTCGTCAACTACTACGGCAAGATCGACGCGCCCATCACCAACAAGCAGGTGCTCATCACCACCGGCGGCAGCGAGGCGCTGCAGATCGCGCTCAGCTGCATCCTCGACGAAGGCGACGAGATCATCATCCCCGAGCCGTTCTACCCGAACTACAGCACGTTCGTCACGCTGACCGGCGCGACCATCCGCCCGATCACCACAACGCCGGAGGAGAACTACAAGTTCGCCATCCGTGAGCGCGTCGAGGCGTGCATCAACGAGCACACCCGCGCTATCCTCTTCACGAACCCCGGCAACCCGACCGGCACCATCCTCACCGAGGAAGAGCTCCGTCTCATGGCCGACATCGCCAAGGAGCATAACCTGTTCATCATCGGCGACGAGGTGTACCGCGAGTTCGTCTACGGCGGTGAGAAGCTCATGAGCCTGCTGCAGCTCGAGGGCTATGAGGACAACGTCGTCGTCATCGACTCCGTGTCCAAGCGCTTCAGCGCCTGCGGCGCACGCATCGGCTGTGTGATCACGCGCAACAGCGATCTCTACAACAACGCCATGAAGTGGTGCCAGGGCCGTCTGTGCGCCTCCACGATCGACCAGGTCGCGTCCGCTGCGCTCTACACCGTCGGCCCCGAGTACTTCGACGCCGTGCGCAAGGAATACAAGGCCCGCCGTGACACGCTCGTCGAGGGGCTCAAGAAGATCCCCGGCGTCATCTACTCCGAGCCGAAGGGCGCGTTCTACGTCATGGCCAAGCTCCCCGTGGACGATGCGGAGAAGTTCCAGCTGTTCATGCTCGAGGAGTTTGACGACAACGGCGACACGCTCATGTTCACCCCGGCCGAGAGCTTCTACAAGACCCCGCACACCGGCGTCAATGAGATCCGCATGGCCTACGTCATCAATCAGGACGCCCTCAAGCGCTCCATGGAGCTGCTGGCCAAGGGCATCGAAGCCTACAACAACAAGTAAGTTCCATACGCAAAAACCGTCCGCTCCCGATCGGGAACGGACGGTTTTTTGTTGGATTCAGTTGGCTTTCTGCCGGCGCTTGAGATTGAGCAGCACCACAGCCGAGAGCACGCACGCACAGCCGAGTGCGCTCAGCAGCGTGAGCTTTTCGTGGAACACGAAGATGCCGACCAGCGTCGCCACGACCGGCTCAAACGACGCGAGGATGGACGCCTTGCCGGTCTCGAGCCCCGTGAGGCCGAAGGTATAGAGCAGATACGGCAGGTAGCACGTGACGATGCCGAGTGCCGTGCACAGGCCGAAGCCCTTCCACGAGCCGAACATGACGCCGAGCGGCTGCGCCGCGCCCCAGATGATGACCGCACCGATGGTGGTCAGCAGGCAGGAGTAAAAGTTGATGGTGTTGCTCGAGTAGCCGCGGTCGAGCGCGTAGCGGGCAAAGATGCTGTAGAGCGCATAGCCGAAGCCCGCGCCGAGGCCGTAGAGAATGCCGACCGTGGAGAGTTTGTGCTCCCCGCCGACGAGCGACACCAGGCAGCAGCCGGCAAACGCCAGCACAAGCGCAATGAGCTTCTGCACCGTGATGCGCTCATGAAACAAAACCAGCGAGAGGATCATAACGATCGACGGCGCGGTGTACAGCAGCACGGCCGCCGTGGACAGGTCCATGACCGTGATGGCCTGAAAATAGCAATACGTGAAAAACAACAGGCTGCAGATGCCGGTGCCGATAAAGCACCAGATGTCTTTGAACCGGATGCGAAACTGCTTCGGATCGCGCACGAGCAGCGTGACGGCGAACAGCAGCGCCGCAATGCCGCAGCGCAGCACGATCGCGCCCATGGAATCCACACCGTAAGTCGCCAGTGTGCGCGTGAACAGGCCCATCAGTCCCCAGAGGCACCCGGCCGTGATGACGGACGCCGTATATTTCTGCATTCTGCACCCCTCCAGATCAAGCTTTCGACAGAGCATGATAGCAGGTTTGCGGACGGTTGTCAATTTGTGCGGGAAAGAAAGTTTTGCGCGGCATTTGCGTTTGCCTACTTGTCAAGCCGCCGCGGCTGTGATAAGATAAATGCACCGTCTGTGACGGTATGCGGATACAGCGTTTTGCTCCGCCTCGGGAACCTCCCCGTGTCAAAATAGAGGCTTTTGAGCGGCGGCCAACACCGCCGCTTTCTGTTTGCGCCTGTGATGGAATTGGTAGACATGCGAGATTTCGGTTCTCGTGCTTTCAGCGTGTGGGTTCGAGTCCCTTCAGGCGCACCAAGCCTCCGGCGGCCGATGCATCGGCCGCCGGATTTTTTGCTTTTTGCGGAACCTTTGCGCTGTGCGGCCGTCTGACCATACAACCATATAGAAAGGTGGCTTGACCATGAACCGAACACGACTGCTCCCCGCACTGCTCCTCGCGCTGCTGATGCTCCTCCTCGCCGGCTGCGGGACCCGGACCGCGTCCGCAGCTCAGCCAACACCCGCGCCCGCCGAAACCGTGACTGCATCCGGGACTGCCGGAACGCTGCGCGTGCAGGTGCCGGATGGCTGGAAGTATGAAGTCTGCCCCGAGGGGACGCTCGACGACTCGGAAGCCTGCTTCGGCGTAAAGCTCTGGCCGGACAGCGGCTCGAACAGCTGCGTGCAGCTCTATTGGTCGGACAGCTTCGGCGTGTGCGGCACGGGGCTGAAGGAAGAAACGCTGACGCTCGCCGGGGACAGCGTCTCTGCCGGGTATTATGACGCCGACAAAAACTGGACGTTTCTCAGCTTCCAGGGCAAAAACCGCGGCATCATCGCCTGGGCCGATCCGAACGCCGGCTGGTTCGCGGACAAGGGCGACCAGCTGCTGGCTGTGCTCGACACGGTCGAGTGGGAACCGGCAGCATAAATAGAATCATGAGAGAAAAGCACACCCCGCAGCAGAGCTTCTGCTGCGGGGCGATTCTTGTAATATGTTATTTCGCCTTATTTCACCGCGGCCGCGCCTACCTCGGGCCGTACGGGAATGCCAGAGTCACTCACTGTCTCAATATTCGAAACCGTCTGTGCAGTTCATTTCATCCAGCGTGTATTGGTCAACACTCCACTCCACAATCAAACCATCTACTTCCCACCGCGTGGAATTATCCTGCCGGAAAACCTCGACGGCAAGTCGAGCGTCACCTTCATTTTTAAATACACCGAGGTTCCGGCTATATTCAAATTCATATTCCGCATCGTGAATGTAGACATTGGCCAGATAAACGAGCACCGCATGCTCTTCCACTTCGTGCGCAAAAACGACAAATCCGTTGGGATAATCACAAAAACCGGGAATGCTGCGATACTTTTCGATTGCTGCTGCCACCCGCTCCGCCGACGAAAAGCAGCCGAGCATCGCGCAATCCCCGTAGTGGAAGCGGCCATCCGCCAGCGTTTCCGCCCCGTGCATGTGCACCAATTCATAAATTTTCATCTGTCGTTTTCTCCATGACTTCTGTGATCTCCGCAAGCAGAATTTCTGCGCGGCACTGCCATGATAGCAGGCGTGCGAAAACCTGTCAACACGCCAGTGCAGCGGTCGATAAAGGCTCCATAAGGCATGTATCTCGCGTATTTGCAAAAACACCTCGCAGCGGCAAGTGCTGCTGTGAGGTGTCTCTTTGTTATTTCGCTACGGCGGGGACGGCGGCGGGCGCCGCAGCCTCGGCCGCTTCGGTCTCCGGCTGCGCGGCGGCAAAGCCCTTCTCATAGCCGTGCTCGCGGATGTACTCGCGGTTTTTGTACACGCCGACGGTCAGGAACGGAACGACCACGACCGCGATGCCGAGATAGCCGCAGTAACCATAGCCGTACTTGATGATGTTCGTGAGGCCGGCCATGGAGATGGACATGGACAAAATGATGATGAACGCGGACACGATGGCACTGCGCACCGGCGCGGACTGGATGCCACGGAACATCGGCAGCTTCTCAAAGCGGGCGACGAAGCCGAAGATCGTCGTCACGCCCGTGGAGATGAGGCAGAGCATGAGGCAGACGCCGTAAACTGCGGTGAGCGCGCGGATGCCCATGGCGTTGCAGACCGTGAGCGTGGGGATGGTCGTGCCGCCGGCCACGGCGGTGTAGACGCCGCGCCAGCAGATGAGCATGAACACGGAGAGCACGAGCGCGACGGCGTTCATGGCAAAGGAGATCCACATGGCCTTGGCACAGCCCTGCTTGCTGCGCATGGTCGTGCCGCAGGCGATCATGGTCGGGAGCGTGACGCACTGGAAGCCGGCATAGGTGAAGGCGTTAAAGATCGCTTTGGGGATATTGGCAAAGCCGGTCGTCCGGAAGTCCGCGGAGAGCACCGTGAACAGCGGCGACTCGCTCCTGAAAATGCCGATGGCGTAAATGGTGATGGCGGTGACGAGGATGGCGATGCCCATATAGGTGGATGCCGTGCGGACGATGCCCGCGCCGAAAATGGTCAGGAGCAGGACGAGGCAGCCGACGGCCACGACGCCGAGATAATAGTTCACGCCGAAATAGCTCCGCAGCGCGGAGGCCGCGCCCGAGATGGCCGCCGCGACGGCCATGAGCACCATGATGTAAAAGAAGATCTCGAACAGCCACTCGATCTTATCAAAGGGATGGTAGAGCGTCTCGAACAGCTGCTTATAGCTCGTCAGGCCGCGGGAATTGTACATGATCATAGCCTCGCGCATCGTGAGTGTGAGCAGCAGCATGGCCACGATGGCCGACACGATGCCGGCCCAGCCAAGGCCGACGTAATAGGTATTGGCCTGGTTGCCGGTCGCGAAGCCGCCGCCGGCGTGCGCGGAAAACAGCACCGCGCCGACCGAGAAGGCGGCAAAAAACGGGGTCTTGGGTATGGTTCTGGTTTTGGTCCGGGTTTTCATGATTCGTTTCTCCTGCAAAATGATCTGATGGTTTGGCAGGAAAAAAGAAAACCCTCCGTCTTTCCTGCCCTCTGGCAGAAGAGACGAAAGGCCGAAAACCCTCCGCGGTACCACTCTTCTTCGCCCCCGAAATCAGGGGACGCACTCTCCCGGGATACCATCATATCCCTGCACAATAACGGGCGCACCCGTCTGCACCTACTCGTCGTTCAGCGCAGCCGCTGTTCAGCCAGTTCGGCAGGTCTGTACGCTTCGTGCCTCGCACCACCCGGCACTTCTCTGAAAGGACGTTCCTGCTTACTACTCTGTGTCTTCGCGTTTGATGGCTTGATGATAACACCCGTATCCGGCGCGCGTCAAGGCACGCATTCGCCGAAAAAAGTTGAAAAATTCGAAGAATCTTTGTCGAATGCATCAATCCGCTTCCCTGTTTCCGCAAAAAACACGCCGCACCCGGTATTGGGTGCGGCGCGTAAAATACGGTGGTGCGGGTCACTTGACCTCGTCGTCCAGCCAGTCGGCCAGCTTGGCCTCGTCCAGGTTCAGACCCTTGGTCAGGAACGCGACCATTTCGTTGAAGTTGAGCTTTTTCATGCGCTCAAAGTTCGTCTCGCCCTTCTTCTCGGGGTCGATCAGACGGCCTTCGATATAGCCGCACTCGTAGCACATATTCAGCGCATACTTCCGATGGGTATCCAGCGTCATTTCATGACCGCAGCGGGGACATTTCATCACACATTCTCCTCTCCATATGTACAATTCCCTGCGCAATATCTTACAATATGCTACATGATTGTGCGCAAATATGCAAGCATAGTTTACGAATTAACACGGCGCGTCCGCCGTATCCGGCAGCGTGACGGTCAGCGTCTGCGCCAGACGTACCGGGCCGCCGATGGACAGGCCCGTCACTGCGCCGTGGGTGCGCTGCACGCCGACCTCCAGCGTGCCGCCCGGCTGGCCGATGCCGATCTCTGTGATGCCGTCGGCAAAGTCCGCTGTGAGCACCACGGCAGTCGCAACACTGCCGGAGGCGCAGCTCGCCTCCGCGACGCAGGAGCCGGTCTCGCGCACAAAAACGACCGGCCGCATGCTGCCGGCCGCCCGGTCGAGAAACAGAGCGCCGACGGCGCTTGCCTCCGGCGCGGCGGCAATGGCGCGCTGCACGAGCGCATCGTCCGGCTGCGCACGGTCCATGACAAAGTGCGTGATGCCGGCAAACGTCACGCGCACGGCCGGCACATCCGGCCACTCGGCCGGCTGCACCGCGCGCGGCAGCGGCATCACCGTAGACGCCTCCCCCGCCGCCGTGTCCGCCATGACCGGCTGAACGCCATCGGCCCCGCTGATCTCGGCAAAGACGCAGGTTTTCCCCTGCGCGCCGGTGCGCAGCGCATGATAAAAGCCTGCGCAGCGCAGAGCGTTGCCGCAGAATTCGCCGCCCATCATCTCCAGCCGGATCTCCCCGCCGCAGCGCGGCGCGGTCAGAAAAGCGGCCTGCTCAATGTGCAGCTCCGGCAGGCGCAGCAGCCGCGCCGCGACCCGCGCGCGCTCCGCCGCAGGCACGTCCGAGAGCACAATGGCCGTGACGTTGCCCGCCGGGTCGAGCACCGCAACTTCATAGTCTTTTTTCATGTCTTTGGTCTGCATGGCCGTCACTCCGTGAAATGCACATGGTTGTTGATGTGGTCCTGGCAGAAGCAGTGATAGCCCACACAGCGCGAACAGTAACGGAACTCCAGCTCCGGATGATCGACATCCGTGCGGCCGCAGACGGCGCATTTATAATGGTAGGGCTTGTTGGCCTGCTCGCGCTGGATGCGCCGGGCCTCGCGCTTGAAGTTCACCGTTTTCTGCCGCTGGCGCACGTGCGACGGACGGAAAAAGTCAAACAGCCAGTCGCCGCAGTAGACCAGATAGTTGAGCACCGCCACCACCGGCAGCAGGTTCAGCGGGAACGACGTCGTGACGATGCCGAGCACGAACAGCGCCGCGTCCACATACGCCAGATACTTCACCTTGATCGGAATGATGAAAAACAGCAGCACCTGCATATCCGGATAGAGCGTGGCAAAGGCAAAAAACATCGACAGGTTCAGATACGTGGTCGAGACGATCACGTCGCGCCCGAGGATGGCCGAGAGCACAACGCCGTAGATCGCCGTGAGCAGCATGCCGCTCACGTAATAGATCGTGAACTTGCCGTTGCCCCACTCGCGCTCGAGGCACGAGCCGATCCAATAGTAAAAATACAGCATCACCAGCAGCCAGATGGGGCTGGCCTCCGTCGGCACGAACACATACGTCACCAGACGCCAGACCTGCCCGTGCAGGATGCCCTGCGCTGAGCCGCTCAGAAGCGAGGCGATCTGCCCGGTCGTGTCCATTTTTGTCAGCAGCCAGACGGCCGCGTTGCCGATGACGATGATCAGCATCAGGTTCGGAATACCAAAACGCGGGTGCGCATAGCAAAACCGGTCGATTTTGTTCATCAGTTTTCTCATGGGGTTCCTCCGTAAATACAACGTATGTCCATGATACCTTCTTAAAACCGCAAAGTCCATAAAAAAATATCCCGAATCGCAATTTGTACTTTCTTAATGGGCGATCGTGTGGTATGATGATATCCGTATTATTATGTCGCAAGGTATGGGTATATCATGGAACAAATACAGGAATTTGAAAACGAAGCGCGCAACGATCTGATCGAAGGCCGCAATGCGGTCATGGAGGCCCTGCGCGCGGGCCGCACGATCGATAAAATTTTCATCGCCAAGGGCGACGTGGACAAGACGCTCGGGCACATCGCCTCGAAGGCGCGCAGCGCCGGCATCGTCGTCACGGAGGCCGACCGCCGCAAGCTCGACGCCATGAGCCAGACGCACGCGCATCAGGGCGTGATCGCGCTGTGTGCCGTCAAGGAATACAGCACGCTCGAGGACATGCTCGCCATCGCGGCCGAGCGCGGCGAGGCGCCGTTTCTCGTGCTGTGCGACGAGATCTCCGACCCGCACAACCTCGGCGCCATCATCCGCACGGCCGAGTGCGTCGGTGCGCACGGCGTCATCATCCCGAAGCGCCGCAGCGCGGGGCTGACCGCCGTCGTGGACAAGACGTCCGCCGGTGCGCTCGAGCATATGGCCGTCGCGCGCGTGCCGAATCTCGTCGCCGCGATCGAGGCGCTCAAGAAAAACGGCCTCTGGATCTACGGCACCGCCGCCGAGGGCTCGAACGAGCTGTGGAAAACGGACCTGACCGGCCCGGCCTGCATCGTCATCGGGTCGGAAGGTGCCGGCATCAGCCGGCTGGTGCGGGAAAAGTGCGATTTTCTCGTCAGCATCCCGCTGCGCGGTCAGATCTCCTCGCTCAACGCATCCGCGGCCGCAGCCGTGCTGCTCTATGAGGCGCTGCGCCAGCGGAGCTGAACGCCCGCACCCCTACGCTATAAAAAGGAGTTGACCATATGGACCAATTTGATCGCTCGCCAGAGGACGTTCCTTTTGACCTGGACGCAGAAGAATTCTCCCTGGAATCCATTCTGGACGAATATAAAGATTTTCAGACGGACGCACCCGCGCCCCGCCCGCAGCCGGCCTATCCCCGCCGCCCCGTCAAGGCGGAAATGGTCGAGGAAGAAGCGGCCGAGAACGCCGAGGCCGAAGATATTCTTGTATCCGCCGAGCTCGACAGCGCACTGGAGGACATGACTCCGGAGACCGGCACGGCCGCGCCTGACGAACCACCGCATGAGGATCACGACGTCAAGCGCTATCAGCCGAAGCGCCAGCGCGACCACGCGACCGAAGAAGAGGTCGAAAAGTGGAACGAGACGAAGGCCAACGCCAAGCGCCTGGCCAAAAAAGGCATCTCGGGGCTGAAGCGTTTTGCCTCGAAGATCTCGGATGTCGTGCCGGATGAGCCGGTCCAGCCGGAGGAGGAACCCCCGGAGGAAGACACCGCCATCCCCGTCTCCGCCCCGCCGGAGGTGCCGGAGGGCCTGTATGATCCGGAACCGGAACCGGAAGAACCGACGCGCGTGTTTCAGGCCGTGACGGAAGAAGGCATGGATGACAGCGCGGCCGGGTACACAGCTTACGCCCGCGCCGGTGACTACGCCGCGGACAACGGTGCGGGCGGCCCCGCGCGCCGCAGCTTTCAGGACACGGTGCTCAATCCGCTCATGGCCCGGCTCGCCGCCGTGGCCTACCGCATCCGGGAACACAACAGCGCCGTGCACGCCTCGGCCAACACCGAGGAGGAGCTCGGCCCGGAGCCGGACGCCGAAACCGCTGCAAAATACTACGGCGGGCAGGTCAAGTCCCTGCGCTTCCGCTGCCGGGCGGCCATGATCGTGTGCATACCGCTGATCTACATCTCGCTTGGGCTGCCGGTGTTCGGCGTGCTCAAGAGCAGCCCGTCCGTCGCGGCGCTCGTGTGCCTGATGATGCAGCTGAGCGTCATGCTCATCGGTCTGGATGTGATCACCAACGGCTTTTTCAACCTCGTGCGCCGCACGCCGGGGCTGGAATCGCTCGTGTTTCTCAACTGTATTTTTTCCGCGCTCGATGCGGTCGTGCTGGCCATTACAGGGTCCGACGCGGTCGGTCTGCCGTTTTGCGCCGTGTCAGCGTTTTCCGTGGCTTGCTGCCTGTGGAGCGCGCTGAATACCTGCCGCGGCTTCAAGTCCACGTTCCGCACGCTCGCGGTCGACAAGGATCCCTACACCGTCAGCGCGGACAGCGAGGTCGTCAAGGACAGCATCACCGTGCTCAAGTCCAAGCGCGACACCGCGGGCTTCATCCACCGCAGCGAGGAGGCCGGCCCGGCCGACACGACCTACGCCGCGCTCGCGCCGTATCTGATCGCCGCGTCCGTGATCCTCGGCCTGCTGGCCACGATCCTCAGCGGCAATTATGCCAACATCCTGCACGTGTTTGCCGCCGTCACCGCGCCGTGCGCACCGTTTGCGGCGCTTGTGGCGTTCGCCGTCCCGTTCCGGACCGCTGCGCGCACGCGCGCCCGCACCGGCAGCGCCATCGCGGGCTGGAGCGGCGCGAGCGATATCGGCCGCAGCAAGCACCTGATCGTCACGGATAAGGATTTGTTCACCGCACGCAACATCTCGATCGAGGACATCCGCATCCT
>X340_Western_Lowland_Gorilla__coassemble_134_pt1 | contig 12670 bp, 13 predicted proteins | sample X340_Western_Lowland_Gorilla__metabat2_low_PE_002 | metagenome-assembled genome bin X340_Western_Lowland_Gorilla | reverse complement strand
TCGTCACACCGGCGGCGCGCAGCTCCTCCGCCTCGTCATAGCAGTTGACGGCCACCCACTGGCAGCCCGCCCGCTGCAGCCGCTGCGCCACGCGCACCGCGCCGTGGCCGTAGGCATTGGCCTTGCAGACGCCGAGCATCTGGCAGCCGTCCGGCAGACGGCTGCTGATCTCACGATAATTGTGTTCCAAGTCATTGAGACTGATCTCTACCCAGGTTCTGATCTTGCGATTCATCGTTTGTACTTCCTTGTTCCAGATTCCAGTTTTCCATGGTGCAGCGCAGACAGAGCGTGTCATCGACCGACAGCTCCGCGCACTGCGGCACCGTGCCGTCCAGATACAGACGCACGGCGGTGTGATCGTCCGTGATGAGCTGCACGACCTGCAGCCCGTCCTCCGTCCACGTCAGGTCGACATAGCCGCCGCGGATGGCCTCCACCACATAGGGCAGCGCCGTCAGCGGCGTCAGACCCGCGCCGTTGAGGTCGCCCGCCGGGAGAATAATGTCGTCAAAGGCGAGCGTGCTCGCCCCGTCGCGCAGGTGGGCCGTGACGCCGGCTGCCTGCTCCGGTGCCGTGACTGTGAGGTCATAGCCGTCCGGCAGCTCCTGACAGGTGAGCGTATAGTCCATGACCGTATCGCCGCGCTGGACGCGCACCTGCGCCGTCGTGGTGACGAGCTGACCGATCAGCGTGTCACGAAAGGCTTCAAACTTCTGCTCCCCCGCGCCGCGTCCGCATGCGGACAACAGCAGCAGACTTATCATCAGTGCAGCGATCGCTTTGCGCTGCATACTGCCTCCTATCGGATAATGGGTTTTGTGACCTCCGGCAGCGCCGCGATCACATCGGTCGGGTTCATCGCATATTCGCCCATACGCCCGGCACAGAGGTCGCCCGCCCGGCCGTGCAGCCAGACGGCGGTCTGCACCGCGTCGCGCGCGGGCATCTGGCACAGCAGTGCACCGAGCATCCCCGCCAGCACATCGCCGCTGCCGCCCTTGGCCATGCCGGGATTGCCGGCGCGCAGCACCGCCGCGTCCCCATCCGGGAACGCGCAGACCGTCTCCGGTCCCTTGCGCACGACCGTGCAGCCGTGCCGGACGGCAAAATCGGACGCCGCCTCTGCCCTGCCGGTTCCACCCGGCCCGGCCAGACGGGCAAACTCCCCATCGTGCGGCGTGAGCACGATGGGCGCGCGGGCGCGGTCGAGCACCGTCACGTCCTGCGCGACGGCAAAGAGCGCGTCGGCATCGAGCACGAGTGGCGTGCCGGACTGCGTAACGACCGCATGCACCAGCGCCGTGAGCGCATCGCTGCGCCCCAGACCGGGGCCGAGCACGCACACGTCGCTTTTTTGCAGCCGCTCGAGCAGTATCGGTAACGCATCGTGCGCCAGCTTCCCCTCCGCCGACGGCAGCGGGAACGGCATCGCCTCGTCGTTTTTCACGGCGGTGACGGCATAGATCGCCTCCGGCACGCCGACGGACACCAGCCCGGCGCCGCAGCGCAGGGCCGCATGCGCGCACAGCGTCGGCGCGCCGGTATAGCCGACGCAGCCACCGACGATGAGCACGCGCCCATAGTCATATTTGTTGGTATCGGACGCGCGCCGCGGCAAATACGGCGCGCAGGGTGCAATGCGGTGCATAGCTTGCCTCCCGGACGGAAAAGGGGTGATTCTCTCCGATTATTATAACGTTTTCGGCGCGCCGCGTCAAATTTTCTTCCCCTTTTACATTGATTTGTGCCGCAAAGTGTGGTATAAATAGCTTTGTTATTGAGTTTATTGCTTGGATCGGGAAAATAGTACCAAGGTTCCGCACCAGAGAGGGACGCCGCCGGCTGAGAGCGTCCTGCGAGAAACGTGCTTTGTTCGCCCGTGAGCTCCGGCCAATCCCCGGCGGGTCCGCCCGTTACCGCGCACAGAGTGCGGCGCGCACGCGCCGAATTCGGGTGGTACCGCGGAAGTTTCCTTTCGTCCCTGTATGCAGGACGGGAGGATCTTTTTTTGTCCGCGATCCGGCAAGGAACGCAACGAACCATGAAAATCTTGCAACGGAGGAGTTGTTTGCATGAAAGAAATGCTGCAGAAGCTGCGCGAGGCTTCCGTCGCCGCCATTTTGCAGGCGGACGACATCACCGCGCTGGAAAACCTGCGCGTGAAGTACCTCGGCAAAAAGGGTGAACTGACCGCCATCCTCAAGCAGATGGGCCGCCTGTCGGCGGAGGAGCGCCCGGCCATGGGCCAGCTGGCAAACCAGGTGCGCACCGAGCTTGAGGAAGCGCTCGACCAGCGCCGCGAGGCGCTCAACGCCCGCATGCTCGAGATGCGTCTCAAGGCCGAGACGCTCGATGTGACCATGCCCGGCAAGGCGCCGGAGCTCGGCCACCAGCACCCGATGTATATCGTGCTCGATGAGATCAAGGACATCTTCGTCGGCATGGGCTTCGAGATCCTCGAAGGCCCCGAGATCGAAGAGGCCGAATATAACTTCACCAAGCTCAACACCAGCGAGGGCCACCCCGCCCGCGAGTGGTCGGACACGTTCTATCTGACCGAGGACAGCAGCATCCTCCTGCGCACGCAGACCTCCCCGATGCAGGTGCGCGCCATGGAGAGCAAGCCGCTGCCGATCCGCATGGTCGCCCCCGGCCGTGTCTACCGCAAGGACGAGGTGGACGCCACGCACTCGCCCATGTTCCACCAGATCGAGGGCATGGTCATCGACAAGGGCGTCACGATGGCGGACCTGAAGGGTACGCTCAACACGCTCGTCAAGAAGCTCTACGGTGAGAACACCGTTACCCGCTTCCGCCCGCACCACTTCCCGTTCACCGAGCCGAGCTGCGAGATGGACGTGCAGTGCCACAAGTGCGGCGGCAAGGGCTGCCCCACCTGCAAAGGCGAGGGCTGGATCGAGATCCTCGGCGCCGGCATGATCCACCCGAAGGTGCTCGAGGGCTGCGGCATCGACACGGACGTCTACTCCGGCTGGGCCTTCGGCATGGGTCTGGAGCGTCTGGCGATGCGCCGGTTCAAGATCAGCGACCTGCGCCTGATCTTCGAAAACGACGTGCGCTTCCTGCAGCAGTTCTGAGAAAGGAGAGGCTACCATGATTTTAAGCAGAAAATGGCTCAATGAATTCGTAGACTGCTCGGCCTGGGCCGATCACGACTTTTCCGAGGCAATGACCCTCTCCGGCTCCAAGGTGGAGACGTTCACGGACCTGCACAAGAACATTCAGAATGTCGTTGCGGGCCGCATCGTGGAGATGGTGCGCCACACGAATTCCGACCACATGTGGGTCTGTCAGGTCGACGTGGGCGGCGATGCGCCGCTGCAGATCGTCACCGGCGCGCAGAACCAGAAGGTCGGCGACATGGTACCCGTCGCGCTCGACGGCTCCCTCCTGCCCGACGGCAAGGAGATCCACGCCGGTATGCTGCGCGGCGAGCTCTCCAACGGCATGATGTGCTCGCTCAAGGAGCTCGGCCTGACGCTGCATGACTACCCCTACGCCATCGAGGACGGCCTGTGGGTCATGCAGGAGGACGGCGTGAAGCCCGGCGACGACATTGCCGCCGTCATCGGCATGGACGACCACGTGGTCGAGTTCGAGATCACGCCGAACCGCCCGGACTGCCTGTCCGTGATCGGTCTGGCGCGCGAGGCCGCCGTGACGTTTGACAAGCCCCTCCGCCTGCACACGCCCGACGTCCCCGGCAGCGGCGAGGACATTCACGACCATGTCAGCATCCGCATCGACGATCCGGCGCTCTGCCCGCGCTACACCGCGCGCATGGTGCGCAACGTCAAGATCGCGCCGTCCCCGGCGTGGATGCGCGAGCGCCTGCGCAACAGCGGCGTGCGCCCGATCAACAACATCGTTGATATTACCAACTACGTCATGCTCGAGTACGGCCAGCCCATGCACGCGTTCGACTTCTCGTGCATCGGCGGCAAGCAGATCATTGTGCGCACCGCGCACGAGGGCGAGACCATCCAGACGCTCGACGGCAACGCGCGTAAGCTCACGCCGAACATGCTGTGCATCTGCGATGAGGAAAAGCCCGTCGCGGTGGCCGGTGTCATGGGCGGTGCCAACTCCGAGATCGTCGGCGACACGGCCATGGTCGTCTTTGAAGGTGCAAACTTCAACGGCACGAGCATCCGCCGCACGGCTGCCGCGCTTGGCATGCGCACGGAGGCCTCCGGCCGCTTCGAGAAGGGTCTGGATCCGATGAACACCGTTGCGGCCGTTGACCGCGCGTGCGAGCTCGTGGAGCTGCTCGGCTGCGGCGAGGTGATGCGCGGCACCATCGACGCGCTGCCCGAGCCCATCGTACCCAAGACCGTGAAGCTCGAGCCGGACAAAGTCAACGACCTGCTCGGCACGGACGTGTCCGAGGCGGAGATGCGCCGTATCCTGCTCGCGCTCGGCTTCGAGCTCGACGGCGACACGATCATCGTCCCGTCCTGGCGCGGCGACGTGGAGCACTACTCCGACATCGCCGAGGAGATCGCCCGCTTCTACGGCTACAACAACATCCCCTGCACGCTCATGCGCGGTCAGACCACCAGCGGCGGCTATACCGACGCGCAGAAGGCGGAGCGCAGCATCGGCGCTATGGCCCGTGCGCTCGGCTACAGTGAGATCATCACCTACTCGTTCATCAGCCCGTCGTACTATGACAAGATCCGTCTGCCGGCAGACTCCCCGCTGCGCAATTCCATGAAGATCCTCAACCCGCTCGGCGAGGACACCTCCATCATGCGCACGACCATCCTGCCGTCCATGCTCGAGATCCTCACGCGCAACTATAACTACCGCAACAAGGCCGTGCGCCTCTATGAGATCGGCAAGGTCTACTTCGCCCGCCCGGACGGCATGGCCGACGAGCCGAAGCTGCTGTGCCTTGGCGGTTACGGCGGCGGGATAGACTTCTTCCAGCTCAAGGGCGCGGTCGAGCGCATCCTCGCCGGTCTGCGCATCACGGACGTGACGTTCGAGGCAGAGCACGACAACCCGTCCTATCACCCCGGCCGCTGCGCGAAGGTCTACGCCGGCGGCAAGCTGCTGGGCGTGCTCGGCCAGATCCACCCGCTCGCCGCGGCGAACTACGGCGTGGACGCTGAGCTCTACACCGCTGAACTCCGGCTCGACGGCATGCTCGCCGCCCGCGGCGCGACCCCGGTCTACACGCCGCTGCCGCGCTTCCCGGCCGTGACGCGCGACGTTGCCATCGTCTGCAGCGCCGACATCCCGGTCGCCAAGCTCTCGGCATGCATCCTTGCCGCCGGCGGGCAGTATCTCAAGGGCTGCGAGCTGTTCGACGTGTACACCGGCGCGCCGATCCCGGCCGGGTACAAGAGCGTCGCCTTCTCGCTGACGCTGCGCGCCGACGACCAGACGCTCACCGACGACCACGCCGAGGAGACCATGCAGAGCGTTCTCAAGGCACTCAAGGAGACCTTTAACGCGACCATCCGCTGAACGGCGTCAAAATTTGGAATATTTTAAGAAATATTTCAGAACTTTTTTTGAAAACAGTTGGGAAATTGACTTTACAGTCTTGTGTTTTTTGGTATAATGAGCACAAGAACTCGTATAAGGGAGGGCTTCGCATGGAAGACGCAACCAGACGGTTTAATGCGATCGACAACAAAACAGAAATGAAGGAGATCCTCACTTCCGTGTATCATTCCCTTGTTGTCAAAGGATACAACCCCATCAACCAGCTCGTCGGCTACATCCTCTCAGAGGATCCGACGTATATCACCAACTACAACAACGCCCGCAGCCTCATCTGCCGCCTTGACCGCGACGAGCTGCTGCAGGAGCTGCTGACCAGCTATCTGGACAAATAAGCAGCGCACGAAACGAAAAAAGCCTCTGCCTGCCGGCAGAGGCTTTTTCTATACACAGATAACGCATCCGCACGCACCAGACGCGCAACCGCAGCTCTTTCGATTGCGATGAGGCTGGTGTCCGTCTCATAGCGCGCGTCATGATGAGATCGAGCGCCGACTGCGCGTCGGTGAGCACCAGCTCCGTTCCGGTGATGTCCGCGACGGTTTTCCCGTCCTGCACACAGGATTCCATCTGCATAGCGAATTCTTTCCTTGCATTGTGGGATAAAAAAACGCCCTTGTCAGTGACAAGGGCGTTTTGGTTGGCAGCGGAAGAAGGATTCGAACCCTCACAAACGGAGTCAGAGTCCGGTGTGCTACCATTACACAATTCCGCTACGAACAAATGATATTATACAGATATTTTGGGATTTGTCAACCCTCTTGCCGCATATTTTTCACGAAATGAAAAACACTCCCGTTGGCCCTGCCCGCACGCGCAGACAGGGCCGGGAAAAGCGGACTCAGCGGTCGAGGATCTTACCGTCGATCGAGATCGTGACGACCTGCCACGGCAGGAACTTCCCGCTCGCGCGCAGCGCCTCCCGCGCCGCGTGCTCGAGTCCGCCGCAGCACGGCACCTCCATGCGCACGATGGTCACGCTCTGAATGTCGTTGCCCCGGATGATCTCCGTGAGCTTGTCGGTGTAATCCACCGCGTCGAGCTTCGGGCAGCCAATGAGCGAGATCTTCCCTTTCATGAACTCGCTGTGCATGTTCGCGTAGGCATACGCCGTGCAGTCCGCCGCGATGAGCAGCTTCGCGCCCTGAAAATACGGCGCGTTGACCGGCACGAGCTTGATCTGGCACGGCCACTGGCCAAGCTGCGACGGCTGCGGCACGGCAGTCTGCGGCTGCGCGGCCTCCTCACGGCGGATGCTGCGCATCCTGCTGCCGGGGCAGCCGCCGGCATGCGCGGCCTCAGCCTGCTTTTTGCGCTTGTTGGCCTGCACGGCCGCCTCGTCATACGCCGCCGCTTCGCGCTCGACAAAATGGATGGCATCCATCGGGCAGGCGGGCAGGCAGTCGCCAAAACCGTCGCAGTAATCGTCGCGCAGAAGCTTGGCCTTGCCGTTCACAATACCGATGGCGCCCTCGTGGCAGGCCGTCGCACACGCGCCGCAGCCGTTGCACTTTTCTTCGTCAATGTGGATGATCTTACGAATCATAATATCCCTTCCCTTTCCAAAAATCGTCCGGGCCCCCGCCCGGCGGTCTTGACTTTCTGCGCATAAGATAGCATAATAAAATCCACAAATCCGTTGTCAGAACAACAAATGGAGCAAAAAAATGAACATCACGCTATCCAATACGCGCCTGTTTCGCGGCATTGGCAGTGATGAGCTGCCGCTGCTGCTGCAATGTCTCGGCGCGGTGCAAAAACACTACGACCGGGGCGAGACCATTCTCGCCGAGGGCGCGCCGACCGAGCAGCTCGGCATGGTGCTCACCGGCATGGCCATGATCGGCTACGACGACGTCTGGGGCAACCACAGCCTGCTCGGCCACGTCGCCCCCGGCGAGGTGTTTGCCGAGCCATATGCCTGCATCCCGGGCGAACCGCTGCTCATCAGCGTGACCGCTTCGGAGGACACCGAGGTGCTGTTTTTGAACATCGGCAAGGTGCTCACGACGTGCACGAACGCCTGCCCGTTTCACGCCAAGCTCATCCAGAACCTGCTGACCGTGTGCGCGGCCAAGAATCTGCAGCTCTCGCAGCGCATCCTGCACACGGCGCCGAAGGGCATTCGCGCCCGGCTCATGTCGTACTTTTCCGAGTGCGTGAAGCGCGCGGGACGATACAGTTTTGACATCCCCTACAACCGTCAGCAGCTGGCCGACTATCTGGGCGTGGACCGCAGCGCCATGTGCAGCGAGCTGTCGCGAATGCAGCGTGAGGGGCTGCTGAGCTATCACAAGAACCATTTTTCCGTGCACGAGGCACTGGAGTAAATCGACGAAAGGCGGACACAACATGACGAGAGAAGAATACGCAAAGCGGATGAAAAAGCACCCCGACTGGGCCCCAGGCCGGGATGCGATCGAGGCGGCCTTTGCCAAACGCTACCCGAAGACGGAACCGGTATGCTTTGAGAGCGAGCTGCACGACCGCGCAGCCTTCGGCGGTGACGAATATCTTGACGGCTTCGCCGTCTATGACACGGGCAAGGGCTATCAGCACATCGTCACCTACGGCATGAGCGAGCTGTACCCGAGCATGGCGGCCTTCGGCGCCGAGTACAGCAAGTGGGGCTATGAGATGACGATGAAGGTGCGCGAGAGCTATGCCGAGACCGGCACATGGGCGCTCGATCTGCTGGCCCAGCTGGCGCGCTACACATTCCAGACCGGCAATGACTTCGAGCCGGGCGCGTACATCCCCGGCGACGGCAGCTCCCTGCACCCGGAGCTGGACTCGGCCATTACGGGACTGGCCATTGTCGGCGACACGACCGTCGCCCCGATCGAAACGGTACACGGCAGGGTTGCATTTTTGCAGCTCGTCGGTCTCACGCAGCCGGAGCTGGACACGGTCACGCGCGACCCGGACGCGCTGACCGGCATCCTGGAGCGGATGCGCGCAGAGGATCCGGAGCTGGTGCTCGACATGCGCAGAACGAGATCCTTCGTGTGATTGCGCCAGCGCCGGCAGTTTTCTCCGTGGATCGGCGCAAATGTCTGCAAAGCCCACGAACGAATCAGGAGAATCGATACACATGAAGTACATTTTCTGCACGGACATGACCGGGCACCAAAAACATACTCGACCTGACGGTCAGTGCTTTCTGTCAGCAGAGCTCCCGCAGGTCATGCGCGACGGGCTTGAACAAACAGCACACACACTGTCACAGGCAGAACGACGGCACAAGCTGCCGGGTATTTTGCTGATCATGCAATATATCTGCCTGGTGATCGGCATGGTCCGCTGCGGCGCGCTTGTGTGGGCGCTCGCGGGCAGATCGGTCAGTCTGGCACAGGCCTACCACAATGCGCCGGGCATTTTCTGGACCGGTGCGGTCACATTGTGTATAGCCGGTCTGCTCGCGCTCTGGCAGCGTGTTCAGACGGCTTCCGCCGACTGCAGCAGCAGCGTCCAGGCAGCCAGAAGGAAAATGAACGATCAGATCCGCGGTGCGAAAGCTTATCTCGGCATTCCCGGCCAGGTTCAGCCCGTGGACATTCTTCTGTTCGACTACCACAGGGAAGCGCAGAGCCTGAAGATCCTCAACACGGCACATAATACCGAATTCTGGATCTACCGGGATCAAAACAGCCTCTGCATCGCCGACGAGTATCAGGTATACGCACTTGCACTGCAGGAACTGCAGCGTATCCGTGTTGTGCAGCGTGGGATCCCGATGACCGGCTGGAACAAAGGCGGCCAACCGGATCAGGCACGTTTTCGGCGCAGCGGTGTGATGTGTCACGAGGGCGCAGCTATTGGCCTGCAGTTTTGCTGCGCATTGGAACTGACCCATAACGGCGAGCAATACGCACTGCTGTTTCCGGGCTATGAGCTTCCGGAAATCCAGAAGCTGACTAGATTGCCCACACCTGAGCTGCCTGCGGCAGCACCTGAAAAGAAGCGAAAAGCAGCGCCCAAAAAGCATCCACCGAACGGCGAAAAAATCCGCCCCCTCTTTTACTGGCGGATTCCGAAGGGAGAAAATGTGGCGCTGTGGTTCACGCCTTTGGCAGACGTAGAGTTTCAGGCAGCGCACCCACGGCTGTACACTTTTCTGGTCATCCTTGCGATCGCGCTGCTGGTAGCCCCGATGGCAGGGTATTTGTCTCTGACAACGCATTATTTCCCCGATGCAAACAGCCCATGGCTGCTTTTGGGCAGCGTTGGCGGCTTCCTGGTCGGGTGCAGTCTGTTCAACATCCTTGCAGCGTGGCTGCACCAGTACTTTGGACACATTGTAACGATTTGTTTGGCAGTGCTCGGTTTCGCACTGATGGCTATCAGCTGCCTTCTGCTGTGATCGGTCGCTTTTCATTGGTCGGACGAAAAACCGTGACCTTGAACAGACGTCTAAGGAAACGCATCCGGGACTTCGAGCAGCCGCACGGTGAAATTGCCTGCAGGATATATCAAACCCTTGAAAAAATCAGCCGCACCGTGGCGTCACGGTGCGGCTGTTTGGTTCTCATAGCTTGGGATCAGTTATCCTTTTTCGCGATCAGCTCCGCGCAGGCTTCGCCGAGGATGCGGATGCCCTTTTCGATCACCTCGTCGCTGCTGTTGGAGTAATTGATGCGGAACGTGCTGACGTTGCGCTCCTTTTCATAGAACGGGTCACCCGGGCAGATGGCGACGCCCTTCGCGAGCGCAACGCGGTAAAGGTCGACCGCGGACATGCCGTTCGGCAGCTTGGCCCACAGGAACATGCCGCCCTCCGTCGGCGTGAACTCCACGCCCTCCGGCAGATACTTGCGCATGCAGTCCATCATCAGCTCTGCCTTGTGCTTATAGAGCACTTTCGTCTTCTCGATGTGCGCGTCGATGTCGTTATCCGCGAGGTACTGCGCCAGAACAAGCTGCGAGAAGATGTTGGTGTGCAGGTCGGCGGTCGCCTTATAGCTCAGGAGCTTTTCACGCAGCGCCTTGTTGCGCACGCACACCCAGCCGATGCGCATGCCGGGGGCGACGATCTTGGAGAACGTGCCGAGCATGCAGCACTGCTCGCCCAGCTCCTTGCCGAAGCTGTCGGTCGCGGTGCCGGAAAAACGCAGCTCGCGGTACGGGTTGTCCTCCAGCACGACGATGTCCGTGCCCTTGAAGATCTCCACGACGCGGTCGTGCACTTCCTTGCTGTAGCTCAGGCCGGTGGGGTTCTGGAAGTTCGGGATCACGTAGGCAAACTTCACGTCCGGATTGGCCTGCACGGTCGCCGCCAGCTCGTCGCAGTCGATGCCGTCGGGGTTGATGGTGACGGGCAGGATCTCGGGATCAAAGAAGTGGAACGACTGCAGCGCGACGAGGTAGGTCGGGTTCTCGACGATCACCTTATCGCCGGGGTCGAGCATGCACGCGCCGATCATCGTCAGCACCTGCTGCGAGCCGTTGGTGATGATGATGTCGTCGGCCGTCACGCCATAGACGCCCATCGTCTCATAGCGCTTTGCGACCCACTCACGCAGCGGCAGATAGCCCTGCGTGCCGCTGTACTGCAGCGCCATGACGCCGTTTTTCTCAAGAACTTTGTGCGTTGCCTTGTCCATCGCCTCGACCGGGAAAGAGACCGGGTTCGGCAGGCCGCCCGCAAAAGAAATCAGGTCGGGAGATGCCGCTGCCGCAAGAATGCTTGCCGTAAACTCGCCCTGAAAGTCGGGACGCAGGATTTTGGTGGAAAGTCTGGGATTCATAATGATTTCTCCTTTCATGGGCACTTGTAGTGGTCTGTGTATTCGACAGGCAAGCCCTCATAATGTGTCGATTATAGCGCACGCGATTGCGGCATGACAAGGCGTTGCAAAAAAATCTGCGTTCTAACGGAAAGGCGCGCGCATGCAAAGCGAAGTTCTGTATAGAACGCTCATTCATCTTTGATATACTGCTCTTCCGCCTGCTGCTGCGCCCGGATCAGCACTTGCCGCGCACGCGCGTATGCACCGGCATCCAGCAGCCGAACCGCATCCGTGATCGCGTGAAACAGGGTAAAATATAACCGCATCGCATCCATAATTGTCCCCTCCTTGCCATGCGTCAAAAGTGCGTCATTTCTACATTTCATATTAATATGACGCTAGAATTTTGTCAATACTTCGTCACGGAGGGACGACAAAATGAAAGACAACCTGAGCCGGTACACATTGCGCATCGATCAGGCGCTATTGGACAAGCTCGGCTACATCGCAGAATACGAAGGCCGGACAAAAAACCGCGAACTCGAGCAGATGATCAAAAAACGCATCCGGGACTTTGAACAGGAACACGGCGAGATCGATCTGCACGACGCATCCATGCTCTGACAAACCATCAGCCGCACCGTGGTGTCACGGTGCGGCTGATGGTTCATTTTTCATATAGGTCATTGTTATCTACTCCGCACAAAGATATAAATACCGTCCCAAAAGCCACTTTCTGTGGTAAGGGCACAGTTCCTTCGGGCCCTGATAAAGCACCGCCGTCCCCCAGATAGATTTGCGCAGAACGGTCACGTACCCTTTCGTGCCCAATTTGCAAATCTCCGAATCGATGGCATCTGCCTCCGGATGCCAGTGTGTTATCTCATCCGGCAGCTTCCCGAACAGACGGTACTCGATGGCGATGCAGTAGTCAAGATCCTCAGAAATGATCACGTTGTATCCCGGAAACAGATCCCAGCGAATCTCGCCGTCCGCAAGTTCAAAATGACCGGCCAGCGCATCATTTTGCTGCATTCGGCAATAGAGCGACCGAATTGACCCTTTTTCCATCCAAACACCTCTAATCAGTTGTTTGCGCAAGCGCATGACAACAATCAATCAGTCCAGCACGGACCGGAGGAACGACTCCAGCGCGGTCGGATACGCTTCCCTGTCCACCATGTAGCTCAGCCCATGTCCCGCGCCCGACACGACCAGCAGGCGCTTGTTGCGCGCCGCGCAGTGCGCATAGTTTTCGCGCCCCATCTCGCAGGGGACGAAGCGGTCGTCCCCGCCGTGGATCAGGAGCACAGGGATCTGACAATGCGCCAGTGCGTCCGTGACCGTGGCGGACTCCAGGTCGAAACCGCCGAACAGTTTCCCGCCCAGGCGGATCAACTGGT
>X340_Western_Lowland_Gorilla__coassemble_131_pt1 | contig 12934 bp, 9 predicted proteins | sample X340_Western_Lowland_Gorilla__metabat2_low_PE_002 | metagenome-assembled genome bin X340_Western_Lowland_Gorilla | reverse complement strand
AAGTAGTTGTCGGCCGCGCTGCCATCTTTGTCGATCTCGCCCGCGATGGTGCCTACGCAGTTGCCGGAGCCGTTGAGGTTCACGAGCGTGTTGCAGCCGCTGACGTTCATGCCGTAACCGGCGATGCCGCCGATGTAGTTGCGGCCGGTCAGCTCACACTTGGCAAAGCTGTTGCGCACAGAGCCCTGCGACTGGCCGACGACGCCGCCGACGTAGTCGCCCGCCGTGCTCTCAGCCGTGCCGTAGCCCTCGCAGCCGCTGATGACGCCCAGATCCGCGTAGCCGCAGACGGCGCCGACGCAGTCTTTGCGCGAGGTGGCATTGCCGTAGTTCTTACTGTCGAGCAGCACGCACTTGGTAAAGTACTTGGCCGTCAGCGTGGAGTCTTTGATGACATTGGAGTCGCTCTCGGGATCGAAATCATACTCGATGTCCATCGTACCGGCAACGCCGCCGACGTTCACGTCGCCGTCGACCTTGCCGTAGTTATCGCAGTTATAGACCTTGCCGTCCGTCGTGCTCGAGAGCTCTTCCTCCGAGACGTCCTGGATGATGTCGTCCTTGTCCTTGCTCAGGGCAAGCTCGAGGATATCGCACAGGCGCATCATGACGACGTTGAACTGGTCATTGACCGCCTTCATGTCGCTGATGATCTGGGCGCTGTAGGTGGCCGTCTCCACGCTCAGGCGGGACAGGCCGGAGGAAATGCTGCCGAGATCGTCGAACATCTGCTCCATCGCGGTGCGGTAATCGCTGCTGATGTCGGGCAGGTTGAGCGGATCGTTGCTGGCAAGGTATTTTGTGACCTGGTCGAGGTAGCTCATACCGGTCGAGAAGTTGCCGCTCGAGGACTTGAGCGCGTCGAACGCGTTTTTGAACGCGGCGCTCATGTAATCCATGCGGGTGTGGCCGGTGGAGTCCTCGGTGAGGTAGTACAGATTGATGATCTTCGTCATCGTGGAGATGTCGCCGGAGATCGCGCCGATCGCTTCGGCAGCGTCGCCCATGCCCTTGAGCAGGGCGTCGCGCTGCGACTCATAGGTGCCGAGGTTGTCGGGATTGTACTCGTAGCCGTACTTGTCGGACATCTGCTGCCAGTTGTCCGGGCGGCTGGCGATCAGGTCATAGGAGCCGGTGCCGTAGGTGTTGTCCATGACCTTCATGAGCCAGGCGCAGTAATCCATGGCCGCGTTGAGCTGGTCGGACGAGACGCTCAGGTCCTTGGCCGCGTCCTTGAAGGCCGTCTTGTCGGCCTCGGTCATCTCATCGACGATGTCGAGATAGTCAAAGCCCTTGTTGAAGTAATCGATCGATTTGTCAAGCGACACGGCCGCCGCGGAAAACTCCGTGATCGCGGGGGCGAGCATTTTCTCCGCCGTGTTGATGCGGATGAACACTTCGTTGACGGTCGTGACCGTGTTGTCCACGTAGTCCGTGGTGCGCTCGGCCACATAGCGCGCGCTCTCCGTGGCGCGGGCCGCGCTGTCGCTCAGCACGCCGACCGTGGCGGCCAGCGACGAGGCCGCAGCGCCCGAGTGGTTGAGCAGGGTATCCATCAGATCATGGAGCGTGTTGAGCTCCTTGGCCATGGCGCCGATCGAGCCGGACTCCACATCCAGCGTGATGAACGGCTCCATCTGGCCGCAGATGCCGCCGACGTCCTTGCGGCCGGAGGCCGTGCCCCAGTTCGTGCAGCCGGAGACCAGGCCGCTCTGGCGGCCGACGATGCCGCCGATGTTGTAGCCGACGTGCTCAAAGCCGACGCCGCCCCAGTTCGTGCAGCCGATGATGACGCCGGACGAGAAGCCGCAGATGCCGCCGACGTCCGTGGAGGTGTTGGCCTTTTTCGGCGCGTCGTCGTCCTCGTCGTCCGATGCGGTCGGGAGCGTCAGGGAGTCGAGATCCTCCGCGCTGTCAACGGCCTCGCTGGCGTTGATGTTCACGCCCGTGGTGTTCGAGCAGTAGGAGATGGTGCCGATGTTCTGACCGACGATGCCGCCGACGTAATGGTCGCCCTCGACAAAGCCTTCGGTCTTGCAGTTATAGATCATGCCGCTGCCTTCGTTCGTGCCCGCGATGCCGCCGACGTTGTTCTCGCCGGAGATCGTGCCGTTGAACGAGCAGCCGGAGATCGTGCCGTAGTTCGTGCCGACGATGGCACCGATCTCGTTGAGGGTGGCGGCGGCGTCGATGTTGCCGGTGACCTTCAGGTCACGGACCGTACCGACCGCCTGCACATAGCGGAACAGGCCCATATGGGACGCATCGCCCGAGAGTTCCAGCCCGCTGACCGTGTGGCCCTGCCCCTCGAACGTGCCGCCGAAGGTCGGGATCGGCACAAAGTCCGACCCGCTCAGGTCCACATCGTTGTCCAGATAGACCGTCTTGCCCTGCGAGTACGTGTCGAGCTTGCAGCTTTTGCTCAGCTGCACGAGATCGTCCGCAGAGTAGATGTGGATCTCCTTGGCGTTCGGCTGGGCAGCCGCGCCGCACAGCAGGCACAGAGCCGCCACAAGCACCAGCGCAAGCAGACGGCGCACATTATGTCTTTTCATCGGAACCCTCCTCACCGTGCAGATCCGCCGCCGGCACAGTCTGCGCCGGAGCCTCCTCCATCTGCACATTTCCGATATCGATCGATGCGCTGACCGTGCCGCTGACACGACCGTGGATCTCCGCATCGGCGTAACCGTTGATATAGCCGCGCACGTGTCCGTTGACACGCATGGCCCCCTGCAGATGCTGCTGCGCGGCGTGGTGGCCAATCGTAAAGGATGTTTTTTCAACCAGAGAGTCGCCCAGCAGCAAAATCTGCGGCAGGACGCACATGACCAGCACCATCGAGATCAGCGTGCCGCGGCCCAGGCAGATGCCGATGGACGCGACCGTGTTCTCCGAGGACAAGAAGCCGATGGACATGCCGGCTGCGGCGAGGATGGTGCCGGAGGTCACGACCGTCGGGAACGCCTGGTTGAGCGCCTCGATCATGGCTTCCTTATAGGGCATCTCCTCCTTGAGCCGGAGGTACCGGCTCGAGATGACGATGGCGTAGTCGATGTTCGCGCCCATCATGATGGAGCTGACGATCAGGTACGCCAGGAAATACAGATTGTTGTGCAGGATCGTCGGGAACGAGAAGTTGATCCACACACTGCCCTGGATCACAAGGATCAGCAGCAGCGGCAGCGCGACCGACTTGAACGTCAGCAGCAGCACGAGGATGACGAACACGAGCGTCAAAATGCTGATGAGCGTGTTGTCCGTGCTGAAGGCATCGGAAAAGTCCTTGTCCTTGGCCGTCTCGCCGACGAAATAGGACTCGTCGTAATACTTGCCGACGACGCCCTTGATGACCGTCAGGTAATCGTAGGTCTCCTCGCTCTCGACCGGGAGGTTGAGATAGAGGATCATACGCGAATACGTCTCGGAGTGGAGCTGTTTTTCGCCGTCGATGATACGGTCATACATCTCCTCAAGGTCGTTCATGGTCGCGGCATCGATCTTCGAACGGTAGATATCGCGCTGCTCATACAGGAACTTGAACATGTTAATGAGCGGCACGGAGCAGTTGTCGATATTGCTCAGGTCCACGAGCTGGCCGAGGGCCTTCGTGTAATCGTCATTCGCAGTGCAGTAGGCCGTGTACAGCGCGCGCGACACGCCGATGTCGATATCCGTGAGCTCGGCAAACCGGCGCGGCGTGAGCGAGTCGGTGACCATGTAGCCGTCCTTGGCCTCCTCATTCGCGAGCGCCTGCACATGGTCGACGCCCTTGAGCTCGTTGAGATCGTCGAGCAGGTTTGCCTCGCTCTCAAAGTCCGTGAACGGGAAAATGAGCACGACCTGGTTCGTCTCGCCGAAGGTGGCGTTGATCTTCTTTTCGGCGATCTTGTAGTCGTTTTGCTTGATGGTATCGAGCGTGCTGTAGCCGAACACGTACGGGCACTTGCTGCTGAGCAGGAAGCCCACAATGATGACGACCAGAAAGATCGGCGGCACGATGTAGCGGCTGCCGATGGCAAAGCGGCCGAGCGCATCGATGCGCGGCAGGAACTGCCGGTGGTGCGTCTTGTCGATCCACGGGCTCATGTACATGATCAGTGCCGGCATGAGGAAGAACACCGTCAGCATCAGAAACAGGATCGCCTTGATGAGCACGAGACTCATATCCTCGCCGATCTTGATCTTCATGAACGAGAGCGCAAGCAGACCCGAGATCGTTGTCAGGCTCGAGGCCGAGATCTCCGGGATGGCCAGCGTCAGCGCGCGGATGGTCGCCTCACGGGGCGCGAGATGCTCGCGCTCTTCCGTGTAGTGGTGGCACATGATGATCGCGTAGTCGATGCCGAGGCCGAGCTGCAGCACCGCCGCAATGGAGTTGGTGATGAACGAGACCTCATGGAACCAGTAGTTCGTGCCCTTGTTGACCCAGACGGCCACGCCAAAGGTGATGATAAGCACCGGGACCTCCGCGTAGGTATGGCTCGTGAGCAGGAGCACCACGAAGATGGAGCACATGAGGATGATGAGCACGATGCGCATCTCGCGCTCGAGGATCTCGCCGGTCGGGTTGCCGACTTCCGTTGTGATATAGGTATCATAGCCGTCGAGCGCCGCACGGACGTTCTTCACGCCCTGAATGCTGATCTCGTCGAGCTTTTCCCCGTCGAACGTGACCTCAAAGAGCGCCGAGGCACTATTATAATGGTGTGTGTCTTTTTCAAACACCACGTCCTTGACACCGTCCACACCGCGCAGCATTTCGGCAAGCTCCTCCGCCTGCGCAAGCGTCACATTGGACACCATGACCTTCGCATCCCCGTAGGTGATGAACTCGCGGTTCATGATCTCCAGCCCCTGGCGGGTCTGCGTGGAGTCCGGCAGATAATCGGTCAGCTCATTGTTGACGTCCGTCTTGCTCGCCGAGAAGATCGACAGCACGCACGCCACGGCAAACAGCACCACGAACAGCCGCCGTTTGTCCACAATGAACGCCGCCAGGCGCTCCATAAACGATTTCTTCATACCCCAGCCCCTCATCGGGCGGCTCCCCGCCCGGGATCTCTTTGCGCATCCTGTCGGAACCGGTTACACCAAAGGTTAAAAAACAGTAACAAAATGTGTTTTTCTGTTGTTTTCGGGTGCAACGGCGCAAAGTTAACATAAACAATTACGGATTCTTCTGTATCATACGATATCCCTAACACGATGTCAACTGCGAAAACGGATTTTCCCGCGATTTTCCTTGATTTTTTTCCACAATTTCTTGAAAATGCGCGCATTTTCGCGCTGGTTCTGCAAAAAATCAGACGCTTCGTCAGGAAAATCAACTATGCGTTGCTTTTTCGTTCCGTGTGCTGTGCGGCGACATATTCCTGTAAAACGGCGTCGAAAAATAGTAACAAAAAATCGACCGGCCGGAATCAGAATCGGATTCCGGCCGGTCGAATTTTGTAACTTTTTCACGCTTCAAAGATCTTCTCCACACGGCGGATATACGCTGGCAGCGCCCCCTCAAAGTCCACGCCGAAGCGGCGCGGCGTGTCGCGCCAGAGCGAGCGGCAGATGCTCTCGTCCGTGAGTGCGGTGGCCGTTTCGAGGGCGGCGCTCAGCGGTGCGCCGCGCACAAGCAGCGCCGCAAGGGCGGAGGCGAACACATCGCCCGTGCCGTAAAACACGCCGGGATGCGCCGGGCGCATGCTCGCGTGCACCTCCCCCGTGCGGCAGTCGCAGGCGACGTTGCCGATCACGTCCGGCTGCGGGCGCACGCCGGTGACCGTGACGACGCCGGCGCCGAGCGCGCCAAGCGCCTGAAACAGCTGCGCGAGATAGGCGTCGCTGTGCGTGCCGGGCTCATACGGCAGGCCGGCCAGCAGCGCCGCCTCCGTGACGTTCGGCGTGATGACGTCCGCGCGCGAGAGCAGGCGGCGGAAGGCTGCGCACATCCGGTCGTCGATCTTGGAGTAATAGCTGCCGTTGTCGGCCATGACCGGGTCGATCACGACCAGGGTGTCCGGCGCGGCGATGCAGTCGAGCGTCTGCGCGAGCAGCTGCGCCTGCCCGGGCGAGGCGAGGTAGCCGGAATAGACCCCGTCGATGCGCGCGCCGACGCGCTGCCAGTGGTGCGCAATGGGCAGCATATCGTCCGACAGATCGCGGAACGTCCAGCCGGTGAACTCGCCCGTGTGCGTACTGAGCACGGCCGTCGGGATGCAGGCGCACTCCACGCCCGTGGCGGAGATGACCGGCAGCGCCACGGTCAGCGAGCACTTGCCCAGCCCGGACAGATCGTGGATGGCGGCAATGCGCTTGAGCGGCGGTAACGTGTTGTCCATACGATGACCTCGGTTCGTTTTAGAATGGTGCACAGCAGACGGCCCCCGGCAAGGCACCGGGGGCGCGTGGAAATGGCTCAGCCATCGGACGACGGGAGCGCGCGCAGCTGCGCGTCGATCTCCGCGAGCGAGTCGGCCGTCAGGCCCGACTGGGCAAACCCGGCCACCTGGCGCAGCGTCATGGCGGCGGTCATCTGCAGGGCCGGATTCTTCAGGATCTTGGGGAAGAACCGCTCGAGGACCGCGACCGCCTCCGGCGCGCCGAGCAGCTTCTTCATCGTGTCGTCCACAGTGTATGTCACGTTGCTTTCCTCCCTGTCTCCGGAGGCCGGAGGACAGATTTCACAAAAAATCAGAGATTTTGTAGTGATTATACACAAATCACGGCCGATTGTCAAATCCCGTGCTTCCGGCAGGGGCCGCCGGTGCGTCGCGCCGGTCCAGATAGCGCAGGAACTGGCGCGGCGCGGCTGATCCAGCTCGTGCTGCCGAAGATGCGCGAGCAGCACTATGGCAAGATCGTCAATGTCACATCCATGGGCGGCCGGATCCGGACAATGCTGGGTGCCTGGTATCACGCGGGGCCAGGCCGATGATCTGGATCAAAAATATTTTTGGCGGCCGGGTCTTTGACTGGGTCATAAGGAGTTTTAGCCATTGAAGCGTTTCCCGCTGGAAAAGAACTATGCCGCGCTGCTGCAGGCGCACGGCGTCTCCGCTGAGGAAGTCCTGCGCCGGGCAGGGCTGCCGCTGGATCTGTTCGCACACGAGGCACCGTCCGTGAGCGCGGAAGAATACGACCGCTTCATGACGGCGATCGACGCGTCGGTGGACAACCGCACGCTGCCGATCCGGCTGGCGACCGCAGAGAACATCGAGGCGATCTCGCCCCCGCTCTTCGCCGCGTACTGCAGCGAAAATGCGCAGGCGTGCATCGAGCGCATCGCGCAGTACAAGGCGGAACTCGCCGACGACGAGGGATAACAAGTCGCCGGCACACAAATGTGTGCCGGCGACTTTTGCTCTCGGATCTGGGAAACCGTGCTCCGCTCATTGACGCCCGGCGTACCATGGTGTATTCTGAACGTGCGGTGCGCACGCGCACCGTGAAAGGAGGCCACCCGTGATCGGTGCACTGACATATGAAGAAGTCCTGCGGGCCACCATGCGGAGCAACTGGATCCACGCGCTGTGGCTGTTTGCGGTTGTCGTGCTGATCTGGGTCTGCACGATCCTCTTTACGCTGTACAGCAATCGGAAGAAAAAACCGAAAGACAAAGATGACAGCTGGCAGGTGTCGGTTTTTCTGCTGGTGCTTGTCGTGATTGGATATGGTGTCTGTGTTGGCACATCGGTTCCCGAAGAAAACGCGCGCATCCAGCAGGACATTGACGAACACGCCTACGTCACCGTGCATGGTTCCTATACCCGAAACACAGCCTCCCGCCGCAGCCATACGTCTTTCACCATGACCATTTACACGGACGACGATCCCGAAACGCCGCTGTGTCTGGAGCCGCCCGTGCTGGACGACCCCGATGCTTTTTTCCCGCACGGCACCCACAACGGTACGATCGTCTACGCCAAAAACAGCCGCCTGATCCTGAAGTTCACGCCGGACAATCATCTGGCCCCGTCGTTTTACGTTTGAAAACAGCCCCCCGGACCAATTGGTCCGGGGGGCTGGCTCTTTGCGAATGCTCGCGACGCGCACAGGGAGAGCCCGAGAGGGGATGGGCTTTCCCGCTCGGTTTTCGATCTTCGCCATCGGTGTCTGCAAAAAAAGAGACACGCTCTCGCGTGTCTCTTTTTTTGGAGGCGCCACCCGGATTTGAACCGGGGGTCAAGGATTTGCAGTCCCATGCCTTACCACTTGGCTATGGCGCCAAAAAATGGAGCGGGCAACGAGATTCGAACTCGCTACCTCCACCTTGGCAAGGTGGCGCTCTGCCAAATGAGCTATGCCCGCAAAATGGTGCCTCCGGTCGGAATCGAACCAACGACACGGGGATTTTCAGTCCCCTGCTCTACCAACTGAGCTACAGAGGCATATGAAATTGAAAAACTGGTGGGAACAACAGGGCTCGAACCTGTGACCCCTTGCTTGTAAGGCAAGTGCTCTCCCGGCTGAGCTATGCTCCCGTTTCGCAGCTTGCTCATTATACAAGACGCCAAAAAAATTGTCAAGGGATTTTCGGTAATTTTTTCGGCAAATGTACATTTTCGGGGCGGCGATGCCGCCCCGAGCGCGGTCAATCTGCTGCGGCGTCAGCGTTTTCGGCATCGAGCAGCGTCTGCAGCTCCGCCGGGGTGAAAACATACTCCGCATCGCAGAACTGGCAGTGCACCTGCGTGTCCTTGCCCTCGGCGATCATGTCCTGCAGCTCCTGCACGCCGCACTGGCGCAGCGCCTGTTCCACGCGCGCACGCGAGCACGCGCAGCGATAGGCCATCGGGTGGCGCAGGACGATCGCCGGCTCGAGACCGCGCATGACCTGCGGAAGGATGGCGTCCGCCCCGTCCTCATCGAGGATGGTCGTGAGCTGGTCCATCATGAAAATGTTGTCCTCGAGCTTTGTGATCAGCTCCTCCGGCGCGCCGGGCATGAGCTGCACGAGGAAGCCGCCGGCCGCCTTGACGCTGTGGTCGGTATCGACGAGCACGCCGAGGCCGCAGGCCGCGGGGATCTGCTCGCTCTCGACAAGGTAGGCGGACAGGTCCTCCGCGATCTCGCCGCTGACGAGCTCCGTGCTGCCGACATACGGCTCGCGCAGGCCGATGTCGCGGCTGACGGTAAGCATGCCGTCCTTGCCGACGGCGCCGCCGACATCGAGCTTGCCGTCCGGGCGCGTGGGCAGGTCGAACGCGGGGTTCGAGACCATGCCGCGCACATTGCCATCGCTGTCCGACACGGCAATGATGCTGCCGAGGCCTCCGCCGCCGCTGATGCGCAGCGTGAGCGTGCCGTTTTCCTCCTTGAGCAGGTCACCGAGCATCGACGCCGCGCACAGGCTGCGGCCGAGGGCGGCGATCGCCGTCGGGCTGCAGTGGTGGATGGCGTTGGCGCGCTGCACCGCGCCGCGCGCGGTGACGACCGAAATTTTCACAAAACCGTCCTTCGAGACGGCGCGGATGATCTCATCCATTGTTTTCACCTCAGAATTTTTGATAACGCTACGTTACGGCTTGCCGCACCGGGAGTTTTCCAACGGTTCAGGTCCCGTATTCCAGACTGCGCATCGCCGTGAGGAAAATGCGCCCGGCGTCCGCCTGCGGGCCGTCGCGCCGGACGGTCACGTCCAGAAAGCCCGCCTGCGCGATCAGCTCCGTGAGCCGCTCCGGCGTGTGCGCATACTCGATGTGCTCCTCCGATGCGCGCGACCAGAGCTCGCCCGCGCGCGTGAACAGATCCATGCCGTAGTGCATGGTCTGTGCAGCCGCGTCAAACTCCGCCCGCCAGAGACACAGAACATCGTCCGTCTCGTCGACGAACGTGCCGCCGTCGAGCGCGCGGAACGACGCCGGATCGCGGATGTCCAGGATCAGCATCCCGCCCGGACGCACGAACAGGTGCAGCCGGTGCAGCACCTCCGGCAGCTCCTCCGGCGGCAGGTAGTCAAACCCATCGAGCGAGCAGTAGGCCGCGTCGACCGTGCCGTAGAGGTCGAGCTGGGACGCCTCCTGGCACAGCAGCAGCGGCGGCACTGCCTCCGCGGGCAGGTCGGCGTTGTGCGCCTGCGCCTGCATGAGCATATCGGGCGAGCCGTCGGTCGCGATCATCTCATACCCGCGCGCGGCCATCAGGCGCGTGAGCGTGCCGGTGCCGCAGCAAAAATCCAGCAGGGTGCGGCACGCGCCGCGCCCCTGCTGGAAACACTGCTCATAAAAGTCCGCGAACGCGGCATAATCCACATCGCGGGTCAGCGCATCGTACCACGCGGCAAGGGCGCCGTAAGCGCTCACGCCTGCTCCTCCGCAGATTTCTCAGCCTGCTCCTTGAGCCGGCCGAACACGATCTCATACCCGCCGGTGCCGTACTGCAGGCTGCGGTTGACGCGGCTGATCGTCGCGCTCGAGGCGCCGGTCTTTTCCAGAATGTCGTTGTAGATCAGGCCCGCGTCGAGATACTGCGCCACCTGATAGCGCTGCTCCATGGCCTGCAGCTCCGTGACCGTGCACAGGTCATCAAAAAACTGCTTGCACTCGTCGACGGTCTTGAGCGTCAGGATGGCACGGTACATGTCATCGCAGCGCGGTTTTTTATGCTGTTTATTCATATGCGCTCCTTATTTCTCATCAGATATATGGATGCTGAAACACGATTTTTTTCGGACACTATTTTACTCTAATTATTTAGGAAAGTAAAGAGGAAAACCGTCCGGAAATTTCATACGCCGGAATTACGGGTGTTTTACTTGCTTTTATACTATAAATCAGGTATGATATTTCTGTAGCAAACCGCTGCCGCGCAAGCATCCCATCGCCCATTGCAAGAGGAGGTTTTGTCTATGGTCATTGCCGGGATCCCATTCACCATGCCGGCCATCTGGATCGGCCTGATCGTGATCTTTCTGATCATCGAGGGCCTGACCGCCGGTCTGGTCACGATCTGGTTTGCCGTGGGCGCGCTCGCCGCGCTCATCGCCGCCATGTTCCACGCGCCGCTGTGGCTGCAGCTCGTGTGGTTTTTCGCCGTGTCGATCGCGGCCTTCGCCGTGACGCGCCCGCTGGTGAAAAAATATATCAACAGCCGCACCCAGCCCACGAACGCCGATATGCTCATCGGGCAGGAATGTCTCGTCACGGAGGATATCGACAACCTGACCGGCCGCGGCGCCGTCGCCATCGGCGGGAAGGTCTGGACCGCCCGCGCCGACTCTGACGTCCCCATCCCCGCAGGGACCGCCGCCACCGTGCTGCGCATCGAGGGCGTCAAGCTCATCGTCACACCCGCCTGCGTGACCGCGGGCGCAAAAGAATAAGGAGGAATCGCCATGCCATACGTTCTCTACGGAATCATCCTGATCGCACTCATCATCCTCGTGCGCAACATCCGCATCGTCCCGCAGGCACAGGCCTATGTCATCACCCGCCTCGGCGCCTACAAGACCACGTGGGGCGTCGGCCTGCACCTGAAGATCCCGTTCATCGAGTCGGTCGCCAAGCGTCTGTCGCTCAAGGAGCAGGTCGCGGACTTCCCGCCGCAGCCCGTTATCACGAAGGACAACGTCACCATGCAGATCGACACCGTCGTCTACTACCAGATCACCGATCCGAAGCTCTACACCTACGGCATCGAGCAGCCGATCCTCGCGATCGAGAATCTCTCGGCCACGACGCTGCGCAACCTCATCGGCGACCTCGAACTCGACCAGTGCCTGACCAGCCGCGACATCGTCAATACCAAGATGCGCCAGATCCTCGACGAGGCCACCGACCCCTGGGGCATCAAGGTCAACCGCGTGGAGCTCAAGAACATTCTCCCGCCCAAGGAGATCCAGAGCGCCATGGAAAAGCAGATGAAGGCCGAGCGCGAACGCCGCGAGGCCATCCTGCGCGCCGAGGGCGAGAAGCGCTCCGCCATCCTCACGGCCGAGGGCGAAAAAGAATCGGCCATCCTGCGCGCCGACGCGAAAAAGCAGGAGCAGATCCTCGAGGCGCAGGGCCGCGCCGAGGCCATCCTGACCGTGCAGCGCGCGACCGCCGAGGGCATCCGGCTCATCAACGAGTCCATGCCGTCCGACGCCGTCATCAAGCTCAAGAGCCTCGAGGCCTTCGCCGCCGCTGCCGACGGCCGCGCGACGAAGATCATCATCCCGTCCGAGATCCAGGGCGCTGCCGCGCTGGCGGCCGGTCTGGTCGAGAGCGTCAAGGGCGAGGCCCCGAACGCCTGATCCACAACCGAATTTACACCGACCCCGCGCCGGGCCAGGCGCGGGGTTTTCGGCAAGAAAGAGAGAGAACACATATGAAGCTTCCGTTTTTCAAGAAAAACAAGCCCGCCACCGTCGCGACGCCGGAGGCCCCGGCCGCGCCGCGCGCGCCGTTCCCCTTTGCCGCGCCGGCACAGGACGAGCCCGTGCCCGCGATCCACATCGACGCGCGCGTGCTCGCCTTCCTGCACAAGTACGACGCCGCACCCGACCAGCTCGACACACAGGCGCTCACCGACGCCCTGCTCGCCGCGATGCAGCGCGGCCTGCGCGGCGAGGCGGACGGTCTGCCGATGCTGCCGGCCTATCTCGTGCCGCACGGCCACGTCACCGCCCCGGAGGACAAGCGCATCGCCGTCATCGATGCCGGCGGCACGAACTTCCGCGTCGCCACCGTGCACTACGAGTTCGGGCAGCCGATCATCGAGGACGAGCGCACGCTGCCCATGCCTGGCTCGGAGCAGGACGCCGACTGGATGGACTTCATCCGGCTGGCGGCCGACGCGCTCGAGCCGCTGCTCGACCGGGTCACGCAGATCGGCATCTGCTTCAGCTATCCGGCGGAAAACACGCCGGAGCTGGACGCGAAGGTGCTCGGCATGACCAAAGAGGTGCAGCTGACCGGGTGGGAGGGCCACCTCGTGGGCGCGGATCTGGCCGGGAGCT
>X340_Western_Lowland_Gorilla__coassemble_117_pt1 | contig 16175 bp, 20 predicted proteins | sample X340_Western_Lowland_Gorilla__metabat2_low_PE_002 | metagenome-assembled genome bin X340_Western_Lowland_Gorilla | reverse complement strand
GAGTATGACCGTGAAAACGCCCGCAAGACTGCTCCGACCGTCCTGATCGACTGGACGATGATGCCCGACCGCACGGACGCGGCCAAGCACAGCATCATGGTCGCGCTCACGGACAAGCTGGCCGAGATGACCGGCGAGGTGAAAGACGAGATCGTCATCATCTTCAACGACATCCCGCTCAAGAACGCCTCCCTCGGCGGCGTGACCCGCTACGACGACCCGGACAAATAAATCCCGTAAATCACGCACAATGCGCAGCAAGGCTTCCCGTATTCGGGAAGCCTTGCTTTTTTATATGCGTTTGAGGATCTCTTCTCTGGTCAGGCCGCCAAACTTGCGTGCAAAATCGTCAAATCCGGCATTACACGGCAGCCCGAGGCAGGCAAACAGTGCCTCGCGCAGCGGTTGATTGTGCGGCGCGAACAGGCTCTGTTTTTGCGTCCAATTCGGTGCCCGCTCGCCGGCCGCAGCGAGCAGATAACTCGGCGTGATGCCTGTGGCTACGCCGCCGTACGGTGTACGGTAGTCGCGCAAAAGCGTGCGCAGTGGCTCGGTCAGCTGTGTATATGGCAGCGTGACCACGGCCGCGCCCCATTCCACATAGAGATTGTAGGGCGTGTCCGCTTGCCCGGGCTTACTCAAAAAATCGTTCTGCGTCCAAACAGGGAAACGTTCATCCAAGGCCCGGTATTTTGCACAGACAAGGGGAAATGCCAAATCGTCCGCTGTTAGCTTCTTGTGTCCGATGATCGGGTGCGTGCCCCAGATGAGGTCGTTGTCACTGCAGATCTCCGGCTGTGTCAGCGGTATGTGCGCCAGTTGTGCCGGTGTCGGCGTGCCGTCGGTCGTGATCCGGTCATAGTACCGCACAATGACCGGCACGGTCATCAGAGCTCGCAGTGTGTGCGGCTCCGGCAACTCCGGCCATTTGCGGATACGCCGTACCTCACCGGTGACGATACCGTAGCCGTAACGGAAGCGGTCAATCTCCATGCGAAAAATGTCACCGGGGCGGTAGCGGACCGTTACGTGTTTGGCTGTCCGTATCCGCTCGATGCGTGTGAAATAGTCCGGCGGGCACGTCGCCGCATAGTGCTTCACAAAGGCGTGCAGGTCCTGCTCGGTTTGAATTGCCGCGATGCGCTGCTGCTCACCAATGGCAAGCGTTTGATGATTGCGCAGGTTCCTGGCAAACATACGGGTCGGCTGCTGTTCGTCCATGGAGATTTGAACGATGCAGCCAAACGGCGTGATGTCTGCGAGATTGCTTGCCGTGAGTGGTTTGCTTTTCCCGCGGACCGTCAGCGGCAGGATCTGTTTGCGTGCCTTCGTTTCGACGTGCGTGTCATATTCTTCGTACCGGCGGGCTTTTGCCTCACCGTCGAGAAGATGTATTTCTTCGACGATGACCTTGGTAATGCAGTCGGCCGAGAAGAACATGGTCACGCGCTTTTGCCATGCATTTGTTTTGCTGTACAGCACGCGCGTGTCCCATGCCGGATCGATGGTGTCGAGCCCCAAATACGGCCGCTCGCTGTCATTCAGCCTCAGTGGAAATTCATCAAATACGGTGACGTTCATAGCGGCTCACAGCTCTGCAACATGCACCGGATTTCCATGCTCACGGATCAGGGCCGCGAGATCGTCCGCGCGCAGCCACACGGTGGCCGTGTTGTCGTTCGGGTGCACGCCGATGAGCCCCGGCGCGGCGAAAAACGCGGCGTCGAGATAGAGCTGCACCTTGCACTCGGCGTCGTTGAGCAGGCCGAGGGGCGTCACGGCGCCGGGGATGAGCCCGAGCACCTGCATGAGGTCGTTTTCGGACGCGAACGACAGCGCGCGCGTGCCGTATCTGTGCCGGAATTCCTTGAGGTCGACGCGCTTGTTGCCGTGGACGGTGATGAGGTAGTAATTGCGCTTTTTATCGTCGCGCACGAACAGATTTTTGGCGTCGGCCTCCGGGTAGGGGAGCGCCACGTCCGTGAGCTCGGCCATGTTGTAGACCGCCTTGTGCTCCGTGATCTCGTGCCAGATCCCGCGCGTGCGCAAGAGATCGTAAACTTCCGCTTTGTTCATGCTGCATCCTCCTGTGTGAACTGTTTTTCCAAATATAGCAGAGTTTTTGCGCTCTGACAAGGCGCGGCCGCTTTTGAAAACAAAAGAAACGCTGACAATTATAACGGGCTGCTGACCTTTATCATTATCATGAAATAGCAAAAACCAGACGAACTGGCATGGTTCGTCTGGCTCTGCAATGGTGGAGATGGGGGGAGTTGAACCCCCGTCCGAAAGCGCTTTGACAGGAACTTCTCCGGGCGCAGCGGGTTTTTGCGGGACGCTGTGCGTCCCCGTTCCCTTCAGGACAGGCAAACCGGCAAGCCTGTCCGTCCGGTAGCTTCATGATGCATGGCACGCGCAAAGCTTAGCGTGCGCACGTTCACCACTCATCGACGCTCCGCTGCCGGGCCGTGGTCCTCCCGGCGGGAACGCTTGCTAATTAAACAGCGAGAAGAACAGTTTCGTTGTTGTTCTTTAATTTATAAGATGCCCGTTTTATGGCGGTCAGGCGCCGCCGCCCGCTATTCCTGCCTCCACACCCCCGTCGAAACCGGTACATCCCCATGATGTCGGGTGCGTTGGCCGCCCGCGCCGTTCTCGCGGCGCAGGCAGGAACGCATTCTGAAAGATCAGACGAAACTGCCGATGTTTTGTTCCCTCAGCAGGTCTCCGGCTCCGGATACGCGATGCCGAAGGTCTCGACCGTGACCGTCTTCATCTTCTGCTCGTGGGTGGGCTTGTCGTTGAACATGCTGCGCGGGGTGCGCGCGATGGCGTCCACTACGTCCATGCCCTCGGTCACCTTGCCGAACGCAGCGTACTGCTTGTCGAGGTGCGGGGCGTCCATGTGCATGATGAAAAACTGGCTGCCGGCAGAGTTCGGATCCATGGCGCGGGCCATGGACAGCACGCCGCGGGTGTGCTTGAGGTCGTTTTTGAAGCCGTTGCTCGTGAACTCGCCCTCGATGCTGTAGCCCGGGCCGCCCATGCCGGTGCCGGTCGGGTCGCCGCCCTGGATCATAAAGCCGGGAATGACGCGGTGAAAGATCACGCCGTCATAAAAACCCTTCTTGACGAGACTGATAAAGTTGCGGACGGTGTTCGGCGCGATCTCCGGATAGAGCTCGGCGCGGATGATGCCGCCGTCTTCCATTTCAATGGTGACAATCGGATTGCTCATCAGTAATTTTTCTCCTTTATCGTTCTGTCGATCTCGCGTTTGGCGCTGCGCTGCGCGTCGGCGTCGCGCTTGTCGTAGAGCTTTTTGCCCTTGCACAGGCCGAGCTCCACCTTCACGCGGCTGTCCTTGAAATACAGCGACAGCGGCACGAGCGTCAGCCCGTCCTGCTTCGTGCGGGCGTAGAGCTTCGTGATCTCCCGCCGGTGCATGAGCAGACGCTTCGGCCGGTCGGGGTCGCGGTTGTAGATGCTGCCGTGCTCGTAGGGGCTGATGTGGATGCCGTAGGCAAACAGCTCCCCGTTTTTCACGGTGCAGAACGAATCCTTCAGATTGACCGTGCCCGCGCGGATGGACTTGACCTCGGTGCCGAAGAGCTCCACACCGGCCTCGAACCGCTCGAGCACGAAATAGTCATGCAGGGCCTTGCGGTTGGCCGCGACCTGCTTGACGCCCTTGGCTCTCGGCATGGCGGGGACCTCCTTCGTGCGAAATCGTGGATATAGTTTAGCACATCCGGCGGCAAATGAAAAGAGCGAAATCAGCAGAAATAACGCTGAAGCGTCGCAACGGCATCGCGGCGGGCGACCACGTCGCCGTGTTCTCCAATGTGTGCGTACAGTTCCTCGGTGCACGGCAGCGGCTCGCCGAACTCGAAGAGCGCGTTCGGCAGCGCCTCGTCCCCGGCGCGCACGAACAGCTCCCAGCCGCCGTTTATGTACACCACGTCCGAGTCGAGCCCGGCCGGAAAACAGCCCAGCGCCGCGGTCAGGTCGGCAAACGAGCGGAACCGGAACCGGCGCGGCGGGTCAGAAATGGGTCTGGCGATGAGCAGCACCTCCTTTTCGGCGACGAACAGTTCGATCTTCATACTTGTCCAGGGCGCGAGCCCGTGCGTCTCGAGCGCACTGTCGACGGCGGTGCGGATGTCGGCCTCGCGCAGCGCGGCCCACTCGGCACGCGGTATGCGCATGGCCACGGCACCGGCGTCAGCGGTTTCCACAAGCATGGGAATGGCCTCCCTTGGTGTCGGTTTCCGGACAGGCGTCCGGTTAGATTCAGTATAGCGCCCGCACTCGCGTTTTGCTACTCAAAATATATGGCAATCGGCGCAGGAATATGGTATCATGCCAATTGAAAAAAGGAGTGGATGTTTCATGGAACTGATCGAAGAAAAGCTCAGGACGCTCACGAGCTACCACGGCGTGATCGTCAACGTCCGGCTCGACGAGGCGCGCCTGCCCGACGGCAGCACGGCCAAGCGCGAGGTCGTGGAGCATCCGGGCGGCGTGACGGTCCTGCCGCTGGAGGCCGACGGCACGGTCTGGTGCGTGCGGCAGTACCGCTATCCGTTTTCGCGCACGCTGCTCGAGGTGCCGGCCGGCAAGCTCGAGCCTGGCGAGGCGCCGGAGCTAGCCGCGGCGCGCGAGCTCTCGGAGGAGACGGGCCTGACGGCCGGCCGACTGCAGTATCTGGGCGCGAACTTTACATCGCCCGGCTACTCGGAGGAAGTGCTGCACATCTATCTGGCGCGCGACCTGTACCGCGGCGCGGCGCACCTCGACCCCGGCGAATTTCTGAACGTGGAGCGGCATCCGCTGGAAAAATTGGTGCAAATGGCGCTGGATGGTGAACTCTGCGACGGGAAAACGACAGTCGCCCTGCTGAAAACGCAGCTTTTGCTCGCGCGTGAGCGCGGCGAGGCGGCAAGTGGTGGGTTGTGATTGCTTTTCCGCAAAAAGCATGCTATAATTCATCGTTAGGTTCCGCTAAAATCGGGTAAGCTACGCACGGAGCGTATTCGCCCGGCCACAGATGCGGAGCTGCACTCTGCTTTCGCAGCATGAGAGGTGTCAAATAGTTTGAACAGATATGTAATACATGGCGGCAGACCCCTGCACGGAGAGATCGAGATCAGCGGCGCGAAAAACGCGGCCGTGGCGATCATCCCGGCAGCGCTGATGGTCGACGGTGTCTGCCGGATCGAGAATATGCCCCAGATCAGCGACGTGGATATGCTCCTGAAGATCCTGCAGGGGCTGGGCGCGCGGGTGGAATACCTCAGCCCCTCCGCCGTCGAGATCGACTGCACCCAGGTGCGTTTCACCGAGCCGCCGTATGACCTGATGCGCAAGATCCGCGCGTCGTACTACTTCATCGGTTCGATGCTCGGCCGCTTCGGCTCGGCCAAGACGACCATGCCCGGCGGCTGCAACTTCGGCGTCCGGCCGATCGACCAGCACATCAAGGGCATGACCGCGATGGGCGCGAACGTCGAGGTGAAAAACGGCTTTGTCTACGCCGACACGCCGGACGGCCGCCTGCACGGGGCAAAGGTATATCTGGATAAGGTTTCGGTCGGCGCGACGATGAACATCATCATTGCGGCGACGCTTGCGCGCGGCCGCACCGTGATCGAGAACGCGGCGCGCGAGCCGCACATCGTCGACCTTGCCAACTTCCTCAACTCCATGGGCGCCGACATTCGCGGCGCCGGCACGGATTCCATCCGGATCCAGGGCGTTGATCGCCTGCACGGCGGCACGTACAGCGTCATCCCCGACCAGATCGAGGCGGGCACGTATATGACGGCCTGTGCGGCGGCCGGCGGGGAAGTGCGCCTATCGAACGTGATCCCGCGCCATCTGGAGTGCATCAGCGCCAAGCTGCGCGAGATGGGCGTCACCGTCGTCGAGGGTGGGGACAGCGTGCTCGTGCGCAGCAACGGCCGCCTGCGTCCCACCAGCGTCAAGACCCAGCCGTACCCCGGTTTCCCGACGGATATGCAGCCGCAGATCAGCGTGGCGCTGTGTCTGGCCGATGGCACGAGCGTCGTGACCGAGGGCGTATATGACAATCGCTACAAGTACATTCAGGAGCTCGGCCGTATGGGCGCGGATGCGCAGGTGGACGGCTGCACCGCCATCATCAACGGCGTGGAGGGACTGCACGGCGCGGAAGTCCGGGCGTGCGACCTGCGCGCCGGCGCCGCCGTGGTCATTGCGGGCCTGTGCGCCGTGGGGGAGACCGTGGTCACGGACATTCATTTTATCGAGCGCGGCTATGAAAACTTCGTCGGCAAGCTGCGCAGCGTCGGGGCCGACATCGTGCTCGAGCGGGACAGCGCCGAGCAGTGCGCGGCGGCCGCTGCCGAATGAACATCGCACTGTTTGCCAGCGGGTCGAGCGGCAACTGCGCCCTCGTGTCCGACGGCGAGACACATATTCTGATCGACGCCGGCATCTCCGCACGGCGCATCCGCGCGGGACTCACCGCGCAGGATGTCGCGGTGGCCGACCTTGCGGGCGTGCTCGTGACGCACGAACACTCCGACCATGTCAGGGGCCTGACCGTTCTGCTGCGCCGGGATCCCGTGGCGGTGTATGCGCTGCCGGCGGTGTGCGCCGCGCTGCGCAGGCTGCTGCCCGAGCGGACGGACTGCCTGCACGAGATCGCACCGGGCGAGCCGTTTTGCCTCGGCGATGTGCGCGTGACGGCGTTTCCCACGCCGCATGACGCGGCCGGGAGCTGCGGCTACCGGCTCGACGGGTCGGCGCGTTTCGGCTTCTGCACCGACCTCGGCACCGTGACGGATGCCGTGCGCGCGGCGCTGTGCGGCGTGGGCTGCGCCGTCATTGAGGCCAACCACGACCCGGAGCTGCTGCGCACCGGGCCTTACCCGATCTATCTCAAGCGCCGGATCGCATCCGATCACGGCCATCTGTCGAATGAAAGCGCCGGGGCGCTGGCGGTGTACCTCGCGGAAAACGGGGCGCAGCAGCTCGTCCTCGGCCATCTCAGCCGGGAGAACAACACGCCCCGCGCCGCGCGCGAGACTGTCTCGGCTGCGCTTGCGGCGGCGGGCTTTCAGCCCGGCACGCAGCCGGAGCTGTATGCCGCCCCGGCGGAGACGACGCTCGCGTTCACGGCGGGAAAGGCGTGCGTATGCTGTCAATAACGCTCGTCTGCGTCGGAAAGATGCGCGAGACCTATTATATCTCCGCGTTTGCGGAATATGCCAAGCGTCTGGGCGCCTATTGCCGGTTTGAACTGGTGGAGCTGCCGGAGCAGCGTCTGCCGGAGCGCCCGTCGCAAAAAGAGATCCACGCCGCGCTGGAAAAAGAGGCGCAGGCCATCCGTGCGCGCATCCCGAAGGGCGCGGCCGTGATCGCCATGTGCGTCGAGGGCAAGCTCCTCTCGAGCGAGGCGCTCGCGCGGCAGCTCGCCGGTTACGCCGCGGGCGGCACGTCGAGGGTGTGCTTTCTCGTCGGCGGGTCGTTCGGCCTCGACGAGGGCCTTAAGCGCGAGGCGTCGCTGCGGCTGAGCATGTCGCCGATGACGTTTCCGCACCATCTGGCGCGCGTCATGCTCGCCGAGCAGATCTACCGCGCGTGCACGATCAACGCGGGCACGCAATATCATAAATGAAACAGGAGAAATAACATGGCGCAAGAGCTGAAAGCAGAGTGGGGCAGGTCGCTTCCCGGCGATCTGCTCAAGCGCTGGCCGCGCGATGCGGACGGCGAATTGGTGCCCCCGGCAATGCTGACCAAGTGCACGGGCGTGGATATGGACGACGTGCTGCTGGTCAATATGCTGGAGGCCTATGGCATCCCCTGCCTGAAAAACTATCCCGGGGACGGTCAGTTTGGCAAGATCATGTTAGGTATGTCCGGTTACGGAGTGGAAATTCTGGTTCCTGAGACGCTGCTTGCCGATGCGCAGGCACTTCAGGAAGGCTGCGCTGAGGCGCTGACGGAAGGAGACGACAATGCGTAATTACATGGAAGAATACCAGCGCTGGCTCGACAGCCCCGCGCTCTCCAATGCGGAGTGGGAAGAGCTCAACGCCATCCGCGACGACAAAAAAGAGATCGAGAGCCGCTTTTTCGCCCCGCTCGAGTTCGGCACGGCCGGCCTGCGCGGCGAGATGGCGCTCGGCTGCCGCCGCATGAACATTCACGTCATCCGCCACGCCACGCAGGCGTTCGCGGAGGTCATCAAGGCCGAGGGCGAGAGCGCGTGCGCGCGCGGCATCGCCATCTGCTTCGACTGCCGCGTCAACAGTGAGCGCTTTGCCCACGAGGCGGCGGGCGTCATGGCGGCCAACGGCATCCATGTGCGCATTTTCGACGCTCTGCGCCCGACGCCGGAGCTGTCGTTCGCCGTCAAGCACTATGGCACAACGGCCGGCCTGAACATCACGGCCAGCCACAACCCGAAAGAGTATAACGGCTACAAGGTCTACTGGTCCGATGGGGCGCAGCTCCCGCCGCAGCACGCCGCCGCCATCGCCAGGAACATGGAGCGGCTGGACATCTTTAACGATATCCAGCGCATGGACTTTGACGACGCGGTGCGTCAGGGCCTTGTGGAGTTCATGGGCGCGGAGACGGACGAGGCGTTTTTGTCCAACGTCCTGCGCCAGCCGATCGACCCGGACGTCGTCCGCCGCGTGGCCGACCGGTTCAAGATCGTCTACACGCCGTTTCACGGTGCGGGCTGGCATCTCGTGCCCGAGGCGCTGCACCGCCTGGGCATGACGCAGGTCATCCCCGTCAAGGAGCAGATGGTGCTCGACGGCACGTTCCCGACCGTCAAGAGCCCGAACCCGGAAAATCCGGAGGGCTTCTATCTGGCCGTCGACCTCGCCAAGGAGGTCGGCAGCGACCTCATCCTCGGCACGGATCCGGACTCCGACCGCGTCGGCGTCATGGTCCGCGGCGCGGACGGGGAGTACCACACCATCACCGGCAACCAGATGGGCGTGCTGCTGCTCGACTATATCATCACGGCGCGCCGCCGCAAGGGCACGCTGCCGGAAAACGCGGCCGCGATCTCGACGATCGTCACCTCCAAGATGGTGCGCCGCATCTGCGATGTGAACGACATCCACTTTGACGAGACGTTCACGGGCTTCAAATTCATGGCCGAGAAGCTGGCCGAGTACCAGCGCGACGGCTCGTATCAGTACGTGCTCGCCTTCGAGGAGAGCTACGGCTACATGATGGGCGACTACGTCCGCGACAAGGACGCCGTGACCGCCTGCGTGATGATCACGGAGATGGCGGCGTACTACTTCGAGCAGGGCATGACGCTCGCGCAGGCGCTCGACGCGCTGTATGAAAAGTACGGCTTCTACGGTGAGCGCACGCTCAACCTCGTCATGCCGGGTCTCGACGGGCTGGAGAAGATGCGCGCGCTCATGGCGCAGCTGCGCCGCGAGCCGCTGCAGGAGATCGCGGGCACGAAGGTCGTGCGCATGCGCGACTATCAGGACGGCTCGGTGTATGTCATGGGCCTCGGCAAGATGGACAAAACGCCCATCTCCGGCTCGAACGTGCTGTACTTTGAGCTGGACGACGGCTGCTCGTTCATCGTCCGCCCGTCCGGAACGGAGCCGAAGATCAAGGTGTACATCCTTGGCGTCGGCGCGACGCGCTCCGAGTGCGACGAGCGCGTGCAGCGCTACGCGCAGTTTGCCGAGACGCTGCGCGGCTGAATCAAAACCAAACGCCCGGCCCTCCGGCAGTTTTCGCCGGGGGGCCGGATTTTTGAGGGATCGCTATGAAAGAGAAACTGAAACAACTCTTTGGCCTCTTCGGCGCGTTCGCCGTCGTCGGCGTGACGACATTCGGCGGCGGCTATGCCATGCTGCCCGCGCTGCAGCGCGAGGTCGTGGAAAAGCGCCGCTGGGCCACGGAGGAAGAGGTCATGGACTGGTACGCCATCGGCCAGTGCACGCCGGGCGTCATCGCGGTCAACACCGCCACATTCGTCGGGCAGAAGCAGGCGGGCATCCCGGGCGGCATTTTTGCCACGCTGGGCGTCGTGTTCCCGTCGCTCGTGATCATCATGATCATCGCGGCCTTTATCCAGAACTTCGCGCACCTGCCTGCCGTGCAGAACGCGTTCGCCGGCATCCGCGTGTGCGTGTGCGTGCTCATCCTCAACGCCGTCGTAAAGCTGTGGAAAAAATCCGTCGTGGACTGGAAGACGTTTCTGATCTTCCTGCTCGTGTTCGCGGGCAGTGTGTTTCTGAATGTCTCGCCGGTGCTGTATGTGCTCGCGGCCGCACTCGCCGGCATCGTCATCAAAGAACTGGAGGCGCGTAAGGCATGATCTATCTGCGCCTGTTCTGGGAGTTTTTCAAGACCGGCCTGTTTTCCGTCGGCGGCGGCCTCGCCACGCTCCCGTTTATTTATGACATGTCCGACCGCACGGGCTGGTTCACCTATCAGCAGATCGCGGACATGGTCGCGGTGTAGGAGTCCACGCCCGGCCCCATCGGCGTCAACACGGTGACGTATGTGGGCTACATCACGGGCGGCGTTCCCGGCGCGCTCATCGCAACGCTCGGCCTCGTCACCCCGGCGGTCATCTGTATCCTCATCATCGCCTCGTGTCTGAAAAAGTTCCGGGAAAACCGGTTCGTCGACCACGCGTTTTACGGGCTGCGCCCGGCCTCCGCGGCGCTGATCGCGGCGGCGGGCTTTTCCGTCGTGCGCATCTCGCTGCTGCAGGAGAGTGCCTTTCAGGCCAGCGGCCGGTTCACGGATCTGTTTTTCTGGAAGGGGCTGCTGCTCGCCGCCGTCATCTGGGTGCTGACGAATGTCGTCAAGCCGACGAAAAAGCTGCACCCGATCGTGTACATCGCGGCGTCCGCCGTCGTCGGCATCGTGTTCTCGTTTGCCGGCGTGTGAAGTCAAAGCAGGTTCGCCAGAACCCACATACACAGCGCGGAGATCGCTCCGTGCAGCAGGCGCCCGACCGTGTGTCGGGCGCTGAAATTCGTAAGTCAATATAATAAGGCCGTGCACTGAATGGTACGCGGCCTTACATTTTTTACTTTAATATTTTTGTGAATATAACATAATATGAGGCACAGCTTAGCAGAATACAAAGTATCATTAGTAGCGGAGTTTTAAACCGGCCAATTTTTTGAAACCATTTCTGCTTTTCGAGTAGTTGAACAACAACCACTTGTAGAAATGCCCAGCTAACCACGCATGCGACGGCGTTTATTACAATTAGCAGCAGGACGTCCAACCATTTTCCACTGCGAATGCAGTCAATAAACTAGTTATTAGTAAAAAATGCACCAAGTGATGCGGTAAATATTGTCATGCCAAGCGTTTCCATGCGTTGCTGGATTTCTTCTTTTTGCGTATTCTGTTTTTCATTATCCATCAGCCAACCCCTCCTTTTTCTTCCTTTCTATAATATACCATGAGCTAGAGGAAGTAAAGGACAGCTTTTCAATTGGATGTTTTGACATTTGTACAAGCTTATAAGTTTGTATTTCCGGAGTATATGCTCAGTTGGACTCCTTACTCTTCGCTTTTTGGCTGCAACAATCAAGAAAAAAGTGCCAGGCTTGCCAGAACCCACATACACAGTGCGGAGATCGCTCCGTGCAGTAGGCGCCCGACCGTGTGTCGGGCGCTTTTGATGTCTGTCCCGGCGATGACCGCCGCCGTCTGGCAGTGCACGGACACGCCGCCCCAGCCGATGAGAAAGGCGGCGAGGGCGAGGTTTCCCGGCGTCGGCGTCAGGCCCTGCATCGCGCCGATGCCGGTGCCGAGCTCGAGCACGCCCGTGCACAGCGCGCGGGCAAAGTGCAGCTCCAGTCCGAGCCGCGCGGCAAGCGTGCCCACCAGCGCGGGCAGTAGGCCGGAGGCGTCGAGCACCCCGGTCACGACGCTGAACGTGACCACGAAGCCGCTGACCGTCAGCACTGCGCGCACGGCGCTGCGCACGGCCACCGGCAGCGCCTGCGAGAGCGACACGGCCGCGATCTGCGCGCGCTCTTCCGGCGGAAAACCGCCGCTGCGCGGGGCAAAGAGCATGCCAACGATCACGGCGGACAGCACGTGCACGCCGTAGAGCAGCAGCCCGTAGCCCGCGCTGTGAAACACGCCCACGCCCGCCGCACCGACGAGAAACGCCGGGCCGGAATTGTTGCAGAACGCGAGCGCGCGTTCTGCCTGCTCGCGCGTGAGCGCGCCGCTGCGCCGCAGCCGGGCCACGGCGTCCGCACCGAGCGGGTACCCGCCCGTCACGCCCAGCAGCAGCGCCGACGCGCCTGCGCCGCCGATACCGAAGAGCCGCTGCGTCACGGGGGAGAGCCACCTGCCGAGGATGCCCGGCAGCCCGAGCTGCTGCAGCAGCGACGAGAGAATGAAAAACGGCAGCAGCGACGGCACGATCATCTGCGCGCAGAGCGCCAGCCCCGCGCGCGCACTCTCGAGCGCCGCCTGCGAGCACAGCAGCAGCGCGCCGAGCGCTGCCAGCGTTGCTGCGAGCGCGATGTAATTGCCCCGTTTGCCTTCCACCGGCATCCCTCCCGGAAATACATTCTCGTGCATTTGTATGCCTGTCCCGGCCTAAACTTGCCTGCGGGCGCATAAAATGGCTTGCAGCGAAGGGGGTGAGCCGGTGAAGCGGCTGTCAGATATTCCGCTTGAGATCGCGGAGCGGCTGGACCTGCCGGCGGAATCCGTGGCCGGTGTGCCGAAGCTGACCGTGACCGGCCGGCGCCGCGCGCTGGTGGAAAACCACTGCGGTCTGCTCGAATACAGCCACGAGTGCATCGTGGTCGACGGCGGGCGGGTGCGCGTGTGCATCCGCGGCACGAACCTGCAGCTCGTGGCCATGGACAGCACGGCGCTGCTGATCTCCGGCACGATCGCGTGTGCCGAGTTTGCGTGAGGTGATGGGTTTGACGCGGTGGATCCTGGCCCTTTGCGGCTATGTGCGGCTGGAGGTGTGCGGCGCGCACCCGGAGCGCGTGCTCAATGCATGCGCGGCGGCGGGTATCGCCTGCACGGCGTCCGAGCCGGTGGACGCCTATACGCTGCGCATCACGGTGCGTGCGCGCTGTGCGGATACGGTCGCGGAGCTGGCGCGCCGGAGCCAGTGCGAGGTAAAAACGCTCTACCGCCGCGGCCTGCCGCAGCTGCTGCGGCGCGCGGCGCGCTACCGGGGCGCGTGCACGGGGCTGCTGGCGGTGGTGCTGGTGCTGCTGACATCGTCACTGTTCATCTGGCGCATCGACGTGACCGGCAACGAGACGCTCACGACCGGGCAGATCCTGCGCTGTCTGGACGAATGCGGCGTGCGCCCGGGCACGTACTGGCCCGCGCTATCGAACGACCTGGTGCGCAATGACATGATCCTGCGCCTGCCGGAGCTGCGCTGGCTCACCGTGAACGTGCACGGCAGCCGCGCCGAGGTGATCGTGCGCGAAAAGGAGCCCTTGCCGGACATCACGCCGGACGACACGCCCGTGAGCATTTACGCCTCCGCGACCGGGGTCATCCTGAGCATGGACGTCTACGCGGGAGAGGCGCGCGTTACGCCCGGCGCGGCGGTGGAGCCGGGCGATGTGCTCGTGTCCGGCGCGGTCACGGATCTCGGCGGCGGGGTGCGCCCGGTGTGTGCCCGCGCCGACATCCGCGCGCGCACGCGGCAGGTGCTGACGGGGCAGACCGCCCTGACGGAAACCGAAAAACAGCCCGCACACGGCGAGCGGACGCGCTGGGCGCTGCGCGTGGGGAAAAAGCGGATCAATTTTTATCAAAACAGTGGAATTTCGGACGCGGAATGTGATAAAATCATTCATGAATATCCTTTTGCGATCCGGGGCGTGTTCACGCTGCCGTTTTCGCTGGTGCGCGAGTGCGTGCAGCCGTATCGGACGGCGGACGCGCAGGTACCGGAGGACACGGCACGCGCATCGCTCGAGCAGGCGCTGCTGCAGCAGCTGCGCGAGACGATCGGCGACGATGGCGCGATCATTTCCTATGAAACGGCGGCGGAGGCCGCCGGCGGTGTGCTGACCGTGACGCTCACGGCCGAGTGTGAGCAGGAGATCGGCCGCGCTCGGGCGACGCCGGACGCGGAATTTTTACAGCTTCGGCCGCCGGCCGGGGAAGGGACTACAGCAGATGATTGAAAAAACCATGGAAGTTGACAGAATGGAGGACGTCATCAGCGTGTTCGGGTCGTTTGACCAGAACCTGCGGATGATCGAGACCGAATACAACGTGCGCGTGACAGACCGCGACGAGCAGATCCACATCACCGGCGAGGCTGAGAACGTGCTCTATGCCGAAAAGGCCATCGCCGGCCTGCTGTCGCTGGCGGCCAAGGGCGAGGAGATCGGCGAGCAGAACGTGCGCTATATCTTCCGCCTTGTGCGCGAGGGCCGGGAGCAGAAAATTCAGGAGCTTGCAGGCGATGTGGTGTGCATCACGGCCAAGGGCAAGCCCATCAAGGCCAAGACGCTTGGCCAGCGCGCGTATCTGGACGCCATCGAGCAAAACACGATCACGCTCGGCGTCGGCCCCGCCGGCACGGGCAAGACCTACCTCGCCGTGGCGGAGGCAGTCGCGGCGTTTCGTGCCGAGCGTGTCAACCGCACCATCCTTACGCGCCCGGCGGTCGAGGCGGGCGAGCGGCTGGGCTTTCTGCCCGGCGACCTGCAGAACAAGGTCGACCCCTATCTGCGCCCGCTGTACGACGCGCTCTTCGAAATGCTCGGCGCGGACGCCTACGCGAAGTATCTTGAGCGCGGCAATATCGAGGTCGCGCCGCTGGCGTACATGCGTGGCCGCACGCTCGATGACAGCTTCATCATCCTCGATGAGGCGCAGAACACCTCCCGCGAGCAGATGAAGATGTTCCTGACGCGCATCGGCTTCGGCTCGCACGTCGTCATCACCGGCGACGTGACGCAGATCGACCTGCCGTCGGACAAGCCGTCCGGCCTCAAGGAGGCCATCCGCATCCTCGACCGCATTGACGACATCGCCATCTGCCGCCTGACGGGCGCGGACGTCGTGCGCCACGCGCTCGTGCAGAAGATCATCGCCGCCTACGAGCAGGACGATAAGCAGAAAGAAAAACGCGCCGCGGCCGCGGCCAAAAAGCCCGCCGCGCGCAAGACGACTGTGAGGAAAAAAGCATGACACAGGCGAAGGTCACCATCACCCGCACGCGCCGCGGCCTGGGATTTCCGGACACGCAGCGCTATGTTAAGCGCGCGGCCGCCGCTGCGCTCAAGGCCGAGGGCGTGACCGTTCCGTGCGAGCTCGACGTGACGCTCACGGACGATGCCGTCATCCACACCATCAACCGCGAGCAGCGCGGCGTGGACCGCGCGACGGATGTGCTGTCGTTTCCCATGAACGAGCTCACGCCCGGCGCGTTCGACCCCGATGCCTGCGAGTGGGACTATGAGACCGACCGCGCCATGCTCGGCGACATGGTCATCTCCATGGAGCGCTGCGCCGAACAGGCCGGGACCTACGGCCACAGCTTCGCGCACGAGGTCAGCTATCTGACCGTGCACTCCGTGCTGCACCTGCTCGGCTACGACCATGTGGACGAGGGAGAGGACAAGCGCCGCATGCGCGCGCGCGAAAAAGAGATCATGCGTCTGCTGGACGTATAAGGAGAAACGAATGATTACCAAAACCGCTATGATCACCATCTGCGGACGGCCGAACGTCGGCAAGTCCACACTCACCAACGCCCTCGTGGGCGAGAAGATCGCCATCGTCTCGAACAAGCCCCAGACGACGCGCAACCGCATCAGCGCCGTCGTCAACCGCGGCGATACGCAGCTGATCCTGATGGACACGCCGGGCTTTCACAAGCCGCGCAACCGTCTGGGCGACTATATGGTGCAGGTCGTGCGCGAGAGCGTGGCGGACGTGGACGGCGTGATGCTCGTCGTCGAGCCCATCGCCTCCATCGGCGAGCAGGAGCACGCGCTCATCGAGCGCATCCGCGCATCCAACGCCCCGGCCGTGCTCGTTATCAACAAGATCGACACGGTGGAAAAGCCGGAGTTGCTGGCCGTCATCGCCGCCTATTCCGAGGCGCTGCCGTGGCGCGCGATCGTGCCGGTGTCGGATCAGAACGGCGACGGGCT
>X340_Western_Lowland_Gorilla__coassemble_105_pt1 | contig 18774 bp, 13 predicted proteins | sample X340_Western_Lowland_Gorilla__metabat2_low_PE_002 | metagenome-assembled genome bin X340_Western_Lowland_Gorilla | reverse complement strand
GTACCCAACCCGCCTTGCCGCCGGTGAACAGCGGCGAGGTCGTCTCGCCCGCAGCTTCGGCCGCCTGCACTTCCTCCGGGCAGCCGTGCGCGAGCAGCTGCATGAGCAGCCGCGCCGTCGCGCCGCCGAAGCTGTGGCCCACGAGGTCGATGGGCCTGTCCGCGCTCCAATCGGGTACGAGCGGGGCCGGATACGCCGTGCCGAAGCGCGCGTGGCCGAAGCGCCGCGCGTGTGCGATGCCGTAGTCGGCGGTGCCGCCGGTGAGCTCGGCATAGAGCTCGCACGCGCGGTCCCACGCGCTCGAGATGATGCCCACCGAGGCGGCGCGGCAGTCATACCCGCAGGCGTTGAGATAACCCAGCACGTCGCCCGCCGCGAGCCCCCAGTAGGGCACCGCGCGGTAGAGCGCGTCACGCGCGCCCCAGCCCAGCAGACCGTGCACGAACACGGTCGGGTACGGTGTGCGGCCGCCGGATGCTGCGTCCGGCAGCAGGCACGCGCCCACTTCCAGCGTCTGCTGCAGCAGCTGCTGCGGTGTCTTCATGGCGCGCCTCCTTCGAAAGCAAATATACTCAAATATACTATTACTATTGTTTAATATAGCACACCTGCCCGGGAGCGTCAATGCCGCGGCACGGCGACGTAAAATGACGGAAATGCACAGGCACGCCCCAAAAGAATTGTGCACAAATGCCAAAAGTAAAAAAATTCTGAAAACGGGGTTGACTTTATCGACTAAAAGCGCTAAAGTAGGCACATCTTCAGTACAGGAGGCCGCAAACATGCGTCTGGTCCGATTTGCAAGCGCATATTCCTACTATTACTTTATTGAGGGTAATAGTCGTTTGTGCTGCAAACATACCAGAACCATCTGAGACTTCCCGGTCCGGTTTTGACAAGGCTGCACAGACGACTGTGTGGCTTTTTTCTTTGCCGGAACTTACATTTAGGAGGAGAAAACACATGAACATCAAGAAAATCACCGCGCTGATCTGCGCCGTGGTCATGGTCCTCTCTCTGGCTGCCTGCGGCAGCAACGGCGACAAGGTCGACAGCAAGCGCTACACCATCGGCATCTGCCAGCTCGTGCAGCACGAGGCGCTCGACGCGGCCACCAAGGGCTTCCGCGACGCCATCACTGACGCCCTCGGCGCCGAGAACGTCACCTTCGACGAGCAGAACGCCGCCGGTGACAGCGCCACCTGCGCCACCATCTGCAACGGCTTTGTGTCCAGCGGCGTGGATCTGATCCTTGCCAACGCGACCGGCGCCCTGCAGGCCGCGGCCGCCGCCACGAAGGACATTCCGATCCTCGGCACGGCTGTCACGGAGTACGGCGTTGCGCTCGGCATCGACAACTTCTCCGGCACCGTCGGCGGCAACATCTCCGGCACGTCCGACCTCGCGCCGCTCGATCAGCAGGCGGCCATGATCACGGAGCTGTTCCCGGATGCCAAGAACGTCGGCATCATCTACTGCTCCGGCGAGCCGAACTCCGTCTACCAGGTCGAGGTCGTCAAGGCCGCGCTTGAGAAGGCCGGCTGCACCGTGAATACATACACCTTCTCCGACACGAACGATGTTGTCTCCGTCACCGGCACGGCGAGCGACGCAAACGACGTGCTCTATATCCCGACCGACAACACCGCCGCCTCCTGCGCCGAGGCCATCAAGAGCGCCGCCAAGAAGCCCATCATCGCCGGCGAGGAGGGCATCTGCAAGGCCTGCGGCGTTGCGACGCTGTCCATCGACTACTACAAGCTCGGCCGCACCACCGGCGAGATGGCCGTGAAGATCCTCAAGGGCAAGGCCGACATCTCCACCATGGCCATCGAGTACTACCCGAACCCGGTCAAGAAGTACAATCCCGAGATGGCGACTGCCTACAACCTCACCATCCCGAGCGACTACGCGGCCATCGGCTGATCATTCGAACAAATTCCCGGCTCCCTGCCGCAGTTTCTGCGGCAGGGATACTCTACACGATGAGGTAATTTTATGAATTCACTGGTTCTTGCGTCCCTGAGCCTGCCGAATCTGGTTTCGCGTCTGCCCGGCGGCGTCGCCCAGGGCATCATCTGGGGCATCATGGCCCTGGGCGTGTACATCACGTTCCGCCTGCTCGACGTCGCCGATCTGACGGTCGACGGGTCGTTCACCACCGGCGGCGCCGTGACGGTCATGCTCATCATCGCCGGCTGGCCGGCTTGGGCGGCGCTGCTGGCGGCCGTGGTCGCGGGCCTGCTCGCGGGTCTCGTGACCGGCCTGCTGCACACGAAGCTCGGCATCCCGGCCATCCTCGCCGGCATCCTGACGCAGTTCGCGCTCTACTCGATCAACCTGCGCATCATGAGCATGAAGGCCAACACCCCGGTCAACCCGGATAAGTACAGCCTGTTTCTGACGCTGCGCAGCGTGCCCGGCGCGATCTGGAAGGGTCTGCTGCTCGCGGCCGTGCTCATCGCGCTCCTCTACTGGTACTTCGGCACCGAGCAGGGCAGCGCCATCCGCGCCACGGGCGCAAACCCCGCGATGAGCCGCGCGCAGGGCATCAACATCAATGCCATGAAGGTGCTCGGCCTGTCGCTCTCGAACGGCATGGTCGCGCTCTCCGGCGGCCTGATGGCGCAGTACCAGGGCTTTGCCGACATCAACATGGGCCGCGGCGCCATCGTCATCGGCCTCGCCGCCGTCATCATCGGCGAGGTGCTGTGCGACGCGTTCTTCCGCAAGGGCTGCAACTTCTCCGTGCGCCTGAGCTTTGTCGTCCTCGGCGGCATCGTGTATTACCTCGTCATGGTGCTCATCCTCTGGCTCAAGCTCGACCCGAACGATCTCAAGCTCTTCACCGCCGTGATCGTGGCCGCGTTCCTGGCCGTGCCGTATCTCAAGGGGCAGGCCAAAAGCTCGTTCCACCGCCTGAAGAAGGGAGGCAAGTGATATGCTGACATTAGACCATATCTCCAAGACCTTCAACCCCGGCACCATCAATGAAAAGCGGGCGCTCGACGGATTGTCCCTGCACCTGAAGCCGGGCGATTTCGTGACCGTCATCGGCGGCAACGGCGCCGGCAAACCCACCATGCTCAACGCCGTCGCGGGCGTCTGGCCGGTGGACTCCGGCCGCATCATCCTCGACGGTGTGGACGTGACCGCCATGCCGGAGCACCGCCGCGCGCAGTACATCGGCCGCGTGTTCCAGGACCCCATGATGGGCACGGCCGCGAACATGCAGATCGAGGAGAACCTCGCCCTCGCCGCGCGCCGCGGCAAGAAGCGCACGCTGCGCTGGGGCGTCACGAAGGCGGAGCGCGAGGAATATCATGAGAAGCTCAAGAGTTTTGGTCTTGGCCTTGAGGACCGCATGACGGCGAAGGTCGGCCTGCTCTCCGGCGGCCAGCGCCAAGCGCTGACGCTGCTCATGGCTTCCCTGCAGAAGCCGAAGCTGCTCCTGCTCGACGAGCACACTGCGGCGCTCGACCCCGCGACGGCGGCCAAGGTGCTCGAGCTCTCGGACCGCATCGTGCGCGAAAACCAGCTCACCGCCATGATGATCACCCACAACATGAAGGACGCCATCGTGCACGGCAACCGCCTCATCATGATGAACGAGGGCCACATCATCCTCGATATCGAGGGTGAGGAGAAAAAGAAGCTCACGAAGCAGGACCTGCTCGAAAAGTTCGCCGAGGTGGCGGGCACGCAGGTCGAGTCCGACGAAGTGCTCCTGAGCTGACACGCAGACATCCCGACCGATCGGATATTGAGAAAAGAAAAATCTCCGGCGCTGAAATGCACAGCGCCGGAGATTTTTCTTTTTCTGCCGCGCACTTCCGCCCGAGCAGCAGCACCCACGAAAACCACCAAATAACGGGCAGAAAGTTTGTGCAGTTTTTTTGTCGAAAAACGCACACAAATGCTGAAATTTATGCTACCCTTTTCATGCGAAATTTTTTTGCTTTTGCGGGTTTGTCGAGGGTTCAGGAGGATAGGGTCCGTGGTTTTCAGCAGCCTGTCGTTTTTGTTTTGCTTCTTTCCGGCATTTCTGCTGGTGTATTATCTGACACCGTCGCGCCCGGCCGGCGCGCGCAATGCCGTGCTGCTGGTGGGGAGCTGCGTGTTTTATATCATCGGGCTGGACGGTCAGTGGGCGTACTTTGCGCTGCTGGCCGCATCTGTGCTGGTCAACTACGGGCTGGGCCTTGCCATCACGCGCGACAAGCCGCGCGCAAAGCTGTGGCTCATCGTCGGCCTGTGCTACAATTTCCTGTGGCTGTTCCTATTTAAATATCTCAATTTCCTGCTCACCGGCGTCAATGGTGTGCTCGGCTGGGTGTCCGGCGGCAAGGCGGCCGTGCCGCTGCTGGGCTGGGTGCTGCCGGTCGGCATCAGCTTTTATACGTTTTCCGCCGCCGGCTATCTCATCGACGTCTACCGCGGCACGGTCGCGCCGGAGCGCTCGCTGCTCACGTTCGGCACGTACCTGACCATGTTCCCGAAGCTCGTCTCCGGCCCGATCGCGAGCTATGCGCAGCTGCAGCCGGAGTTCGGCGCGCGCGATGTGTCACTGCGGCAGGCGGTCGACGGATTGAAGCTGTTCGTGTTCGGCATGGCGCTCAAGATCCTGCTCGCCAACCAGCTCGGCGGCCTCTGGAGCGATGTGACCACGATCGGCTTTGAGAGCCTCTCGACGCCGCTGGCGTGGATGGCCGCGTTCGCGTATTCGTTCCAGCTCTATTTTGACTTCTGGGGCTACTCGCTCATGGCCATCGGCATCGGCCGGATGCTCGGCTTCCACCTGCCGGAGAACTTCCGCTGTCCGTACCTTGCGCTGAGCATGACGGAGTTCTGGCGCAGGTGGCACATCACGCTGGGCACATGGTTCCGCGAGTATCTGTATTTCCCGCTCGGCGGCAGCCGCTGCAGCCGCGGGCGCATGATCTTCAACCTGCTGGTCGTCTGGCTTGCGACCGGGCTCTGGCACGGCGCACACCTGAACTTCCTGCTCTGGGGTCTGGGCCTGTTTGGAATCCTCACGGTCGAAAAGCTCTGGCTCAAGAAATATCTCGACCGCTGGCCGGTCCTCGGGCATCTGTACATGCTCGTGCTCATCCCGCTGTCGTGGGCGGTGTTCTCCGTGTCGGACCTCGGGCAGCTCGGCGCGTATTTCGGCCGGCTGCTGCCGCTGTTTTCGCACGCGGCGGCCTACCCGCTCGATTTTCTCAAGTACGGCAAGACCTACGGGGTGTTTCTCGTGCTGGGCCTGCTGTGCTCGACGTCGCTGCCGGCGCATCTGTACCGTCGGCTCAAGGGCACGTGGGCCGGGGCGGTCATTCTGGCCGTGCTATTCTGGCTGTGCCTGTTCTGCCTGAGCAAGGGCATGAACGACCCCTTTATGTACTTCCGATTCTAAGGAGCGCTGACGTATGAAACGCATCAAACCGCAACATTTTCTCATCCTGCTGCTGGTGGCCGCCATCGCGGCGGCGCCGTTTCTCATCCGCGGCCTGATCGACCGCAGCAATGTCGGCAAGCAGCCGGCTGCGTCCGTCACGGCGGCGCCGGAGGAGACGGCCGAACCGACGCCTACGCCGGAGCCGACCCCGCTGCAGTTCACGACCGTGGACGCCTCGTATTTTGACGACGCGCTCTTCATCGGCGACTCGCGCACCGTCGGCATCGCCGAGTACGGCAGCCTGAAAAACGCGACGTATTTTGCCGACGTCGGCCTGAATGTCTACGTTGCGCAGACGAAGGCCGTCGCCGTGAAAAATGTCGGCACCGTCACGCTGCCGCAGCTGCTGAGCCAGAAGACGTTCGGCAAGGTCTACACCATGCTCGGCATCAACGAGCTCGGCAACGACCTCGACGACATCACGGCAAAGTTCTCCTCGCTCGTCAACACCGTGCGCGCCGCGCAGCCGGACGCTATCATCTTTGTCGAGGCGAACCTGCACGTCGGCCCCTCGCGCTCGAGCACGGACGCGACGTTCAATAACCCCCGCATTGACAAGCTCAACGAAAAGCTTGCCGCGCTCGCCGACGGCAAGACGATCTTCTACATCGACATCAACGAACTCTTCGACGACGAAAACGGCAACCTGCGCGCCGATGCCAGCGGCGACAGCACCCATGTCTACGCCAAGTATGACCTTGACTGGTGCGATTGGCTGTGTACGAAGGCGATCGTCCGCTGAAAAAACACGACAAAGGCCAGCCGGAAACCACTTCCGGCTGGCCTTTGCCATGTGATCCGCAGGGGGATCGATTTTCTCTTGCTTTCCGTTTTTTCTCCCTCGACGCGGTGGCGCGCATCAGCGCTTGAGGATGTACCACACAAACGCGCCGCAGGCAATGATCATACCGCCGCCAACTGCTGCAAAGATCATGTGACTGCCTCCTTTCCCCCAATGTCCCGCCCGTGCTCCGGACGGGATCTGTGAAGATACTTCATTATAAGGAATCTATGCGCTAAGTTTCCGGAAAACAGCGGCCCAAATGCTGCGCAGCCGTTAAGAAGGTGGAAAAGAATGCGCCTGAGGCTGCAAAGACCGTCGCGTTTGGACAGACAATGTGCTATGCTGACAGTGGAGCCGAGACGGCTGTTCGGAAAGAGGGGTGCTTATGCAGAAAGCATGGAAGCGCATGCCGCAGTGGTTGCGCGATACGATCATGTTCATTTTCATCATGGGCTGCGCCGTCGGCGTGTGCGAGCTGCTGTCTGCCTGCTATGACGACAACAATCCGTTTGCCACCTCCGTGTTCATTCTGGCGGTGGTGCTCGTCTCGCGCTTTACAACCGGGTACTGGCCCGGCATTCTGGCGTCGGCCGTCGGCGTGGTGAGCGTGAACTATCTGTTTACTTACCCGTTTCACGAATTCAACATGTCGATCGACGGCTACCCGCTGACATTTGCGGTCATGCTGGTCGTGAGCGTTCTCGTGAGCACGCTCACGACGCAGATCAAGCGGCAGGAGCAGCTGCGCTATGAGGCGGAACGGGACCGCATGCGCGTCAATCTCCTGCGCAGCGTGTCGCACGATATCCGCACGCCGCTGACGGCCATCATGGGCCTGAGCGCGACCGTGGAGGAAAACGAGGCGCTCACGGACGAGGGGCACGGCATGGTCGAGGAGATCCACCAGAACGCGCAGTGGCTGCTGCACCTGTCGGAGAACATCCTGTCCGTTACGCGCTTTTGCGATGAAGGCGTCGTGATCGAGAAATCGGACGAGGTCGTCGAGGAGATCGTCGGCAGTGCGATCCGGCGCTTTCGCAAAAATTGCAAGACCGATATTCCCATCACGGTCTCGAAGCCGGAGGAGATCCTGCTCGTGCCGATGGACGCCACGCTCATCGAGCAGGTGCTGCTCAACTTGCTGGAGAACGTCGCCAAGCACGGCCCGTCGGCAACGGAGATCTTCATCGAGATCCGCAAAGATGCCCGCCGCGTCTGGCTGACCGTGGCCGACAACGGCGACGGCATCCCGCCGCAGCTGCTCGGCGTGCTCTTTGACGGCTATCTGCCGCTCGGCGCGGTGGAGGCGTCCGACCGCAGCCGCCACATGGGCATCGGCCTGAGCGTCTGCCGCGCGATCGTGCGCGCGCACGGCGGCGAGATTTATGCAAGAAACAAGATCGACGGCGGTGCGGAGTTCCGCTTCTGGCTGCCGGCGGAGGAGGAATCGAACACATGATCCGTGATAAAATCATCATTGTCGAGGATGATCCCGGCATCAGCAAGTATCTGCAGGCGGCGCTGCGCTCGCACGGGTATGATATCCTGCTGGCGCCTGACGGCAAGACCGCGCTGGAGATGATCGCCTCGCACTGCCCGGATGTGCTGCTGCTGGACCTCGGTCTGCCGGATATGGACGGCAGCGAGATCATCCGCTCCGTCCGCTCCTGGAGCCGGATGCCGATCATCATCATCTCGGCCCGCAGCGCGGAGGTCGACAAGGCGGCCGCGCTCGACATGGGCGCCGACGATTATCTGACCAAGCCCTTCGGTACGGTGGAGCTGCTCGCGCGCATCCGCACGGCCCTGCGCCACACGCGCACCGACGGCACGAGCGACGGCCTGGCTATGACGGGGGAGTACCGCGTCGGCGACCTGTGCATCGACTACAACAAGCACCGCGTCTTTCTCGCCGGTGAAGATACGCACCTGACGCCGAACGAGTATAAGATCGTGGCGCTGCTCGGCCGGCACGCCGGGCAGGTGCTCACCTACAAGTCCATGATGAAGGAGCTCTGGGGCCCCGGCGTCGGCGGGGACAACAAGCTCCTGCGCGTGCACATGGCGAACATCCGCCGCAAGATCGAGCCGAACCCGGTCGAGCCGCAGTACATTTTCACCGAGGTCGGCGTCGGCTACCGCATGGCCGACAGCCACTGAGTCTATATCCATAACAAAAAAGCTCCCGGAGCACTGCTCCGGGAGCTTTTTTGCGTTTTGCTGGGTTTTAATCCGCCGTGATCGTCACGGTGCGGGAGATGGACTTTGCCATGTCGTTGCCGCCGAAGATATAGGCGGTCTGACGGTAGGTGCCGGCCTCGGTGGGCGCCTACTTGCTGATGTACAGCTTGTGCGCGGCCGTGAAGCCGACGTAGCGGTAGTGCACGCCGTCCTGGTTGGAGACGGGCTGACCGTCACGCATGAGCGTGGCATTGAGGGTGCTGCTGTCAAGTGCGCTGGCGGCATAGGTCGTCTCGTCGTTGTTCCAGCTCAGGCTCGCGCCGGAGGTGTGCATCTTCACGATGAGCACGCCGGTGCCGACGCCGGGGTTGTAATTCGGGTTCGAGGCGATGGCCGTCACGAGGTACATGCCCGCGCGGTTCGGCGAGCCGAAGGCCACGCGCGTGCTGTCAAACACGCTGGGCAGGCTGTTGAGGGTGTCGACCAGCTTCGTGAACGCAGTGATATCCACGCCGAAGAACTTCAGCGCATCGGCTGCACCATCCAGCAGTTTTTGATTGTCCTTCAGGAATGCACGCAGTTCGCCGACGGTCGTGCCGTTCTGCAGCGCTTCGGTGAGCGTCCTGCCGGTGGCGAGCTTGAAGATCGGGTCGAGCTTTTCCAGCGCTTCCTTTGACACTATGCTCTCCGGGAGCTGCACGTAGACGATGCCGGAGATATTGCTCGTCACGCCGCTGTAGACCTTGAAGATGGCGAAGGTGTCCTCCGGGTTCGTGGTCACGTACTGCTGCGTGGTCAGTTCCGTGCCGGCGGAGATGGCGGCCGCCTGCACCTTGACGCGCACGCTGGCCTTGTCGACCGTGAGCGTGCCCTCGACTGCGTCACAGCCGTGGTAGTCCGCCGTGGTCGGGAAGCTCGCGCGCACCTGCTGGCTTTCACCGGCGCCGATGCTCGACGCGGTGTAAGTGACGAGCAGGAAGTTCACGCTGCCGCCCTCGACCGGATACCAGTCCTGGTGCGGGACACCGACCTTGCTGTAGCCGGTGCCGTAGTATTCCAGCACCATGCTCTCGGCGGCGGCTTCCTTGCTCACGGTGGTCTGCGACCAGTCAATGAGCTTGTCGAGGATCTGCGTGCGCATGGCGGCAATGTCCTTCGTGTAGGTGAGGGACACGCCCTCCTTGAGCACGATCTTTGCGTCCGTGCGCGCGTCGGTCAGCGCCACGGTGACGATGGTTTCCGTGCCGTTGGCGAGCTTTACCTGATGGGTGCCCGCGCCGATGGCCGGATATTCATAAATGCCGACCCAGCCGCCTTCGAGCGGCGCCCAGTTGGTCTTGTGCGGCCAGACGTTGGCCTGTGCCTGATAGGTCACGGTCACGGACGCGGCGTCCGCATCGGGCAGCGCGGCGGCGACGATGGCGGCACGCAGTGCGGCAAAGTCGATGGTGCCGTCAGCTGTGTAGGGGATGTTGAGCGCGATGGTCTCGCCGGAGGTCTCCGGCACATCGGGCGTTTCATCCGGCGTCTCTGCCGGCGTTTCGGCCGGCGTCTCGGTGTCCGCAGCGGGCTGCGCCAGCTTCGTGAACGTGTAGACCTCGGTCGTGCCCTTCAGGCGCACGGCGTAGTCCTGCGCGGGGGACTGGCTGTCGAGCGCGGGATAGCTCGCGCTGAACAGAGAGAGCACGGAGTCGCTGCGCACGGCGGTGCCGGTTACCGGCACCCATTTGACCGCACTGTCAGACAGTGCGCTGGCCGCTTTGTACTCCCATTCCTGGCGGCCGACGTCACTGTAGTTGGTCAGCAGCGTCTGGCTGAGCAGATCATTGACATCCGCGTCGTCGGGGATGTAGGCCGCGCCGTTGTGCACGTCCGGCACCGCATCCGCGGCGAAGGCCGGGATCTGGAACGCGGCGAGCTGGCCGAGCAGCAGGACGGCCAGCAGGACCGCAAGGATCCGTGTCATGTTTTTGTAGGTTGTCATTGCAAATAACCTCCTGTCTGTGGTCTTTGAGGGTAACTCTTATTATAGGACGCTTTTCGACATTTTTCAACGTTTTTGACAAAAATGTATCAGATTATCTAACGTGTGCAAAAAATCCTCGTCCGCACGTCTGAGGACGAGGAAAATGCTTGATATTTCAGGATCGTTTGCCCAGCTCGGCGAGTATTTTGCAGCGGATGCCTTCGGTGAGATCGTTCGTCTTGGTGGCCTTGACGGTCTCGGCCGGGATGACCTCGCGGATGTTCAGGTACACGTGCGTGCGCCGCCAGGGGACGTTGTGCGCGATGTGCTCCGTGCCCTCGATCGTTGCGACGACGATGGGCACATTGGCCTTCTGCGCGATCTTGAGCGAGCCGGCGTGCCAGGGCAGCAGCTCGCCGTTTTTGCTGCGCGTGCCCTCGGGATAGATGGCAAACGAGCACTCATGCGCGCGGATGAGGTCGGCCGCGGCGTTGATCGTGGTCAGGGCGTTGCGCGCATTCTCGCGGTCGATCGGCAGAAAGCAGCACCGGCGCACGAACGGGCCGATGACGAACTTGCGCATATTCGACGGCTTGGACACGAACGCCAGCCGCCAGCGCCGCAGCACCCACCACTGCACCATGGGGTCGAAGTTCGAGCGGTGATTGCTCACGAACAGATATTCCGTGTCCGTCGGCACCTTTTCGAGGCCCGTGACGTGGATCTTCACGCGGCAGAGCGCGAGGATCCAGCCGTCGAGCGCCATGGTCAGCGCGTGGTAAAACGGGCTGATGTGCGTATACATTTTGTTCGGCCCGGCGAACCACGAACAGATGAACATCAGCAGCACGTACACGAGATTTGCCGCCGCGAAGCAGCCGATCAGGATCGGCAGCAGCCACCAGTAGCTCAGCGCGGGGGATAAAAAATAAATCCACGCTGTGCTGAGCACGGCGGGAATGAGCAGCAGATAATAAAGCATGAACGGACACCTTCAAGCATATTAAATATTAAAATATTGCCAATAGTCATTGACGATAGACTTCCAAATACATTATAATTGCATCGGAATACCGTGTCAATGAACGAGATGTAAACTTGCGCGGATTCCGAACACATTCTGATTGGAGATAGGATGGGATAAGATGATCGTATTAAAATGGGTGTTCCCGGTGTTCCTGGTGGTGCTCGCCATCATACACCTCATCAGCTGCTGGCGCGGCGATGACGACCTGCGCAAGCCGACCAAGGTCGCGCTGATGCCGGTCGTTGCGCTGGCCTACCTCGCCTTTGCCCGCATGCCGTCGCTTTGGGTGGTCGCCGGCCTGCTGTTTGGCTGCCTGGGCGATCTGTTTCTGCTCTGGCCGCTCAAGAAGAAGTTCTTTGCGCTCGGCACGTCGTCGTTCTTCCTGGGCCACGTGTGCTACCTGATCTTTATCTATACGCACTATGTCGTCCGCATCAGCTGGATCTGGATCGTCGTGGTCTGCGTGATCTATGCCGCCGGCGCCGCGTTCGTGTATGCCGGCAGCCGCAGAAACATTCCGCGCGCGCTGCGCCCGCTGGCGCTGGCGTATATGCTCATGCTCTGCGCGCTGAGCGTGAGCCTCATCCTGCCGCTGCTGACGGCGTTCTGGTGGGGCAAGCTCGTGGCGTTTTTCGGCGCGACATTTTTCCTTGCGTCCGACGGTGTGCTGTGCGATATGCTCTTCGCCAAGAAGGCCGAGCCCGCGAAGCAGAATTTCGTCGTCATGCTCACGTACATCCTCGCGCAGACGCTGTTGGCCGTTGGTTTCGCAGCCTGCCCATAATCACCTAAAAACCTAGATATTTCAAGGGAAACGGGGCGCTCCGATACGGAGTGTCCCGTTTTTTGTACAGCGATGGGAAAATCTTAAAAATTTTGTTATTTTCTCTTTACACCGGGCGAAAAATGCAATACAATGCGTGCATCTACAGGAGGTTTCGGGGGGAAAAAAGAGAACATGACGAAAGAGAAGGAAACGGAAAACCGGTCGGAACGGGAGCAGTTTCTTGACCGGATGCTCAAGGAGATCCTCAGCGGACAGCGCAAGCCGGGTGACCGGCTGCCGACGGAGAGCGAGCTGGCCGAGCAGTACGGCCTGCGCAAGACGAACGTGCATCTCGGTCTGCAGGAGCTGGAGCGGCTGGGCTTTTTGCGGGTCGTGCCCCGGCATGCGACCTATGTCGCGCCCTACTGGGAGCAGGCGAATCTGGAGACGCTGGCCGCCATCATGACGCACGGCGGCAAGCCGCAGCCGGAACTGGTGGATGCGTTTCTGGAGCTGCGCGAAATGGTCGCGCTCGGCTGGTTCCGCTGGACGGGCCGCAACCCCAAAACGGAGCAGATGCGGCACCTGTACGGGCTGCTCGAGCGGATGGAGGCCATCGCCTACGCACCGGACGGCGAGAAGGACAAGCCGGAATTTCTGGATCTGGTCAATCAGTTTCTGGTGTGCATGTTTGCCGAGTCGGACAACATGATCTTCCGCGTTCTGCTGCGCTCGTCGCGCGAGCTTGCACACGTGACGTATTACATGGTGGCGTATACGCTGGACATGCGCGAGCTGTGCAGGACGTACCGCACGGTGCTCGACGGGCTGACAAGCGGGCACGCATCGGAGGCGATCGACTACTGGTGCGGCTGGAGCGACAAGGTCACGGTGCAGTACCGCGAGGCCCTGCTGCGGCTCGAAAGTGAATAAGCAATGCCATACCCCGGCGGGACGAATGCTCCCGCCGGGGTATGGCGTTATTTGTGAACTTTTCGCGCCGCGGTTGCGCTCCCTGCGCGCTTGTGTTAAAATCAGGGAAAGAAAACCGGAAGGGAGCGAGCTCATGAAGCTGACATTTATCCGCGCCGACCACGAGGTGACCGGCAGCTGCACCCTGCTTGAGATCGGCGGGCACTACGGCCTGATCGACTGCGGCATGGAGCAGGGACGGGACCTGTTCGAGAACATCGCCATCCCCGTCCCGGCGGCGCAGATCGAGTTCGTGCTCGTCACGCACGCACACATGGACCACACCGGCCACCTGCCGCTGCTGTATAAGCAGGGCTTTCGCGGCACGGTCTACGCCACGGAGGCGACCTGCGACCTGTGCGGCATCATGCTGCGCGACGCGGCGCACATCCAGATGTCCGAGGCCGAGTGGAAGGGGCGCAAGGCCGCCCGCGCCGGCCAGCCAGCGCCCGAGCCGCTGTATACGCTCGAGGACGTAGAGGGCGTGCTGCGTCTGCTGCGCCCATGCGGCTACGGCAAGCGCATCCAGGTCGGCGAGAACATCATCATCCGCTTCACGGATGTCGGCCACCTGCTCGGCAGCGCGTGCATCGAGGCATGGCTCACCGAGGGCGGCTCGGAAAAGAAGATCGTCTTTTCCGGCGACATCGGCAACACCGCCCAGCCCATCATCCGCGACCCGCAGACCGTCTCTGGCGCGGACTACGTGCTCATCGAGTCGACCTACGGCGACCGCAGCCACGGCCCGCGCGTGGACTATCTGGCCGCGCTCGCGGACTGCATCCAGCGCACGCTCGACCGCGGCGGCAACGTCGTCATCCCGTCGTTCGCCGTCGGCCGCACGCAGGAGCTGCTGTATTTCATCCGCCAGATCAAGGATGCCGGCATGGTGCACGGGCATCCGCACTTTCCGGTCTACGTCGACAGCCCGCTCGCAAACGAGGCCACGCGCGTCTTTTTGCAGACCGACACGAGCTTCCTTGACGACGAGGCGCGCGCGCTCATCCGCAGCGGCGTCAACCCGCTGTATTTTGACGACCTGCACACCGCCGTCACGAAAGAGGACTCCATGGCGCTCAACAACGACAAAACGCCCAAGGTCATCCTCTCCTCGAGCGGCATGTGCGACGCCGGCCGCATCCGTCACCATCTGAAGTATAACCTCTGGCGGCCGGAGTGCACGGTGCTGTTCGTGGGCTATCAGGCGGTCGGCACGCTCGGCCGCAAGCTGCACGACGGCGCCGAGAGCGTGAAGATCTTCGGCGACGAGATCGCCGTGCACGCGGAGATCACCGTCCTGCCCGGCGTGAGCGGCCACGCGGATAAGCAGGGGCTGCTGGACTGGATCAACGCCATGGAGCAAAAGCCCGCGCACGTGTTCGTCAACCACGGTGACGACGATGCCTGCACGGCGTTCGCCGCCTGCCTGCGCAGCGAGTACGGCTATGACGCGGACGCGCCCTACAGCGGCAGCGAGTTTGACCTCGCCGCGGGGGCCTATACGTATGTAGCCCCGCCGCGGCCCATCCATCATGACGAGGCACGCCAGGCTGTCGCCGCCGGAAAGCGCCGCGAGAGCCCGGCCTACGCGCGGCTGCAGCGCGCGCTCGGCGAGCTCACGGCCCTTGTGCGCCGCTGCGCCGGCTGCCCGAACAAGGGACTGAACGCCTTTTCCGAGGAGCTCGAGCGGCTCACCGCCCGCTGGCGCGACCGCCTCGCCCCGTGAGCATGCAATTATAATAACGACATAACGACCGCCCTGCCGGATGCCCGGCGGGGCGGTCTTGCGCTTAAATTTTCCCGCGCGCCCGGCCGACCAGATACATCCCGACTGTGCCGATGCCAAGCAGGACGATGTTTACGACCGGCACGACGTTTGCCTGCAGCGCGTCGGTCTCGAACGCGTTCTGCGCCAGAAACAGCGCGCCCGCTCCGGCCGCTGCCGCACACAGGAGCACAAGCGCGGGCGGGTTTTTCTGCGCGAACAGCCGCCCGTCGTGCGAGCACGCCGCGCGCAGACAGTTGACTGCCAGCGTCAGCAGCATCGACACGAGCACAAAGTCCGGCAGCGCCCACAGCCCGATCACGAGCGCACCGAAGCGTTCGACCGTGTGAAACAGGCTCACGTTGCGCAGCATGGTGAAAAACGGGTGGTTGAGCTTTGCCGTCAGCTCCGCGCCAAGAATGCCGATCGTGAACGCGCTCAGCAGCGTCACGAGCACGCAGATGCGCACGCACCACCACACGGCCGCGCGTCCCCGCCCGGGCGCGGGCGGGGTGCGCCCGCCGGTGAACGCGCCGAAAAACAGCACCGCCGCCCCGATGCCGAACACCGTCAGCCCGCTGCGCGCAACGCCGGGGAGTTCCTGCGCCGTTACGGGCAGCAGATTCTTCACGTCCAGCCCCGGTGCCGCGAATACCAGCACCAGCACCAGCACGAGCATCAGCAGCGGCAGAAAGATCTCCGAGGCGCGGAAAAGCGCCTTCGTGCGCCCGAGCGCGCCGCAGACCGCCATGGCCAAGATCGTCACCACGAACGGCCACGGCCGGCTCAGCGGGAATACCGCCTCGATGAACCGCTCTGCCCCGATGCGCAGCGCAAACGCGCTGTAGAGCAGAAACCACAGCGCGTAGACGCCCAGCAGCACGCGCCCCGCGACCGGGCCGAGCGCGCGCAGCGTGATCTCGCCGATGCCCTCGCCCGGCCGCCCGCGGTGCAGAATGCCCTCGAGCATCCACGCAAACAGCAGCAGCGGCACCAGCGCCGCCTGCGCGCACAGCCAGCCGCCGCAGCCGGCCTCCACGGTCGTCTTGCGCGGCACGAGATGCAGCAGCGGAGAGAGCAGCACCATCGTGCACAGCGCGTAGTACTGCCGCCGCGTGAGTTGAAGTCCCGTCATGTTCCGCCTCCCGATGTGTCGATGCCGTCGCGCAGGTCAAACGTCCGTCCCACGTCGGCACTGACCGTCACGCGCACCGGCACGCTCTGCCACACGGCCGGCCAGTCGTCGCGGATGGCAGCCCATCTGCGCCCGCCGCCGATGGCGAGCGCCTGCCCCACGCCGAGAAAGTCCGCGCCCAGCGCCTGCGACGCGGCGATCACGTCCTCTGCCCAGCCGGTCACGAGGGCGGCGAGTGCCGCGTTGAGCTCGTCCTGATATTCCCGCACTGTGATCCGGCGCGGCACGCGCAGCTCGGCGATGCCCGCGCGCAGCTTCAGCGTCACGTCCACGCGCGCGAGCGTGCCGTCGTCGCCCCACACCGGGCGAAAGTCTGTCTTGCACGAGTCGAGCGTGAGCATGACGGTGCTGCCGTCACGGTCGGTGACGGCGAGGTCGCCGTGCCCGGCCACGCCGAGGAGCATGCTGGCCCCGCGCGCCGTCTCCGGCTCGATGCTGCCGACGTAGTCCCCGTCGCGAAAGATCGCGTACCCCGCCGGGGCGAGCGCCAGCTTGCCGCCCTCGCCCTCCGGCGTGCGCACGCACGCCACGGCGCCCACCACGGCGCAGCCGCTGCCCGCGAGCGCGCGGGCGATGTCTGTGCAGGAGTAGGCGTGGCTCGTGCCGTCGAGCGTGATGTCCTTTTCCAGCGCGGCGAGCGCCTCCGTCACGTCGGTCTTGTCGTCGCCCGTCTCCATGACCGCCTGCTGCGCCGTGCCGCCGCGCACGATGAACAGCGGCGCGCTCAGGCGCATGTTCGGGTCGCGCGCGATGAAGTCCAGCAGCGGCGTGAGCCCGCCCGCGGCGGCTGCCTCCTCGCCGAGGAGCAGATAGCTCGTCTGCGCGTAAAACAGCCCCGCGCTCGGCGTGCGGTCCTGCAGCTGGTCGAGCGCTGCGAGCATCGACACGCCGGACTGCGTCATGCGCTTCGGCGCCTCGTTCTCGCACGCCTTGCCCGTCGCCGCACTCAGGCACACGCCCTCCGGCGCGCGGTCTACGCCGATCGTCTGGATCAGCTCCAGATCCTCGACCGCGCGGTAATTGCTCGAGATCGCGCCGGTGCTGCACCCGCTGCACAGCATGCCCGCTGCCAGCAGCAGCGCCAGCGCCCGTCTGTGCCGCATGGACCATCCCTCCTTATATTATATGGTGTGCCCTATCTCTGCCGCCGGCGGTTGGGGCTGCCGTATTCCGGCGGGCGGAATTTCTCGTCCGGCTGCGGCCGACGCAGCAGCGTGCGGAAGACTGTCGGCCGTTCGCTGTCCACGAACGGGGCCATATACGCCACGCCGTCGCTCTCGATCGTGCACAGATACCAGATCACGAGTCCCAGCAGCGCCAGAATGCCGAACAATCCCGCCAGCGCCGCCGCCAGCACCAGCCCCAGCCGCAGCAGACGCACAGCGTTGCTCAGCTCCTGATTCGGCAGCGTGTAGCCCGCGATGCCCGCCAGCGCCACGACGATGATCGCCACCGGGCTGACCACCTTCGCGTCCACGGCTGACTGGCCAACGAGCAGCGCCCCGATGATCGACACCGTCTGGCCGATCGAGTTCGGCAGCCGCAGCCCGGCCTCCTGCAGCAGCTCGAAGGCGATGAGCATGAATAAAATGATCGTCGGCACCGAAAACGGCACCTGCTGCTTGGCCTGAATGACCGACAGCAGCAGTTTCGCCGGGATCATCTCCTGGTGGTACATCGCCACAGCCACGTACAGCGCCGGGAACGTCAGCGAGATCGCCAGCGCAAAGTACCGCAGCACGATCAGCGCCGAGGCCAGCAGGTAGTGGTGTGATTCGTCCTCCGGCGCGTGCATCAGCAGCTGGAACGTCGTCGGCAGCAGGTAGCCCATCGGCAGCCCGTCCACCAGCAGCCCCACGCAGCCGTCGAGCAGCGCACCGGCGAATTTGTCCGGGCGCTCCGTCTGGCCCAGCTGCGGCAGCAGCGCCCGCGGCCGCTGCGTCAGATACGGCTCCAGATCGCCGCGGCCGAGCAGCGCCTGCTCGTCGATGGTGTCGAGCCTGTCAAGGATCCGCTGCACGCGCGCGGGGTCTGCGATGCCGTCCACATACAGCACCGCAACCGTCGTCTCCGACTGCCGGCCGACGACCGTCTGCTGCAGCTTCAGCGCCGGGGTGTGCAGCTTGCGCCGCACAAGCGAGGTGTTGATGCGCAGCGTCTCGACGAAGGCGTCCTTCGATCCGCTGACGGATTTCTCGATCGTCGGCTCCGACACCGCGCGCACATTCGACGTGCGCACCTCGAACGTGACGGCCTTGCGCTGCGCGTCGAACATGAGCGCCACCGAGCCGTTGGTCAGATCAAAGACCACATCGTCCATCTCCGCGCGCGTGCGCGTCGAGCAGCTGTAGACCGCGCCCTGTTCGATCCGGTGCACGGCCTCGCGCGTGGAGTTGATGTCCGCCAGGCGGCCGCCCTCCGTCAGCGGGCGCAGCACGTCCGTGGACACGTCGCCCGCAGAGACTACGCCGTCGAGCCAGCAGACGGTCACCGTCAGGCGGCTCTCGAGGCCGATGCGCACGGTCCGTGCCTCAAAATCGTCGCAGTCGGAAAATATTTTTTTTAGTTCGCCCGCCGTGACCGGTACGTCATACTGCGGCTGCGGGCGCGGGTGCGGCCCGTCATCGGCGCCGCGGTGAAAGAAGTTGGTTTGCATATTGCGT
>X340_Western_Lowland_Gorilla__coassemble_103_pt1 | contig 20110 bp, 19 predicted proteins | sample X340_Western_Lowland_Gorilla__metabat2_low_PE_002 | metagenome-assembled genome bin X340_Western_Lowland_Gorilla | reverse complement strand
GCGCACGGGTAGGAATCGAACAGCCTGGCCGGCTCCGGCAGCGGGATGGCCGCCGGCTTAACGTCGAACAGGTCGGCCGGTTCCTGCGCCTGATAGTAGGCGAAGGATTCCTCGCGCGTCATCCCCTCCGGCCGCGGTCGGAGCACCAGGCGCACGGACTTGCCCGTGACGCGGTTATAAAACGAGAATGCCTGCTTGCCGCGCATGTGAAACAGCAGGTTGCCTTTGCCGATGCTGCAGCCGAGCAGCGCCTGAATGGCGTCAATGCCGCAGGCGTCATTTTCCGCGATGCACACAAGCTGCTCATCACCGGAGAAGTCCAGCTCCAGCAGCTCGGCGGCGTAGCACGCGGCCTTGTAACCGATCGTCAGCCCGCCGCAGGCGTGGCCGTGAAAGACAACGCATTTTTCCCAATTGGTCATGATAGTTTCTCCTTTTCTTCATCTTCAATGAGTACGAGCGACTGACCCTGCACCTGCACGATGCTGCCCCTGACACCGTAGACGTCCCGCAGGGCGTCGGCGTCGAAGATCTCCGCGCCGCCGTAGCGGTACACCTCGCCCTCGCGCAGCAGCAGAAAGCGGTCGCAAAACCGCAGGGCAAGGTTCAGGTCGTGGATGACGATCATCGCCGTGAGGTTCTGTTCGCGGCACAGGTCGCGCGTGATCTGCAGCACCTGATATTGATTGCGGATGTCGAGATTGCTGGTCGGCTCGTCCAGCAGCAGGAGCGTCGGTTCCTGCGCCAGCGCACGGGCGAGCATGACCTTCTGCCGCTCGCCGCCGGAGAGCCGGTTGAGGAACCGGCCGCGCATGTCCTCCAGATTCAGATAGCGCATGGCCTCGTGTACGACGTGGTGGTCGTGCTCCGTCACGCCCCAGGTCATGTAGGGACGCCGCCCGAGCATGACCATGTCGTGCACGGTCATCTGCGTGTCGGGCACGTGCTGTGCCACGAAGGCCACGCGTTTTGCGATCTCCCGGTGGGAGAGCGTGAGCAGGTCCTCCCCGTCGATGCGGCAGTGCCCGCTGTCGGCCGTGAGGATGCGGTTCATGCACTTGAGCAGCGTGCTCTTGCCGACGCCGTTGTTGCCGAGCACGGCCAGAAAGCGCCCGTCCTCCAGTTCGAAGCTCACGTCGCGGAGGATTGGCCGACCGCCCTTGTAGTGATAGCAGAGATGGTCCACACAGATCATGTCCGGCCCCTCCCCTTGAACAGCAGGTACAAAAACAGCGGGCCGCCAAGAAACGCTGTCAGCGCGCCGATCGGCAGAATGACGGGCATGATGACCACGCGCGCGGCCAGATCGCTCAGCAGCAGCAGCGCCGCGCCGGCGAGTACGGAGCCGGGGATGAGATAGATATAGTTGTTGCCGACGACCATGCGCACGATGTGCGGCGCGACGAGGCCGATGAAGTTGATAAGGCCGACGTGCGACACGATCACCGAGCAGACAAAGCACGTGAGCACGACGTTCGTCAGCGTCAGCCGCCGGACGTGAATGCCGAGGCTCAGCGCCGTCTCCTCGCCGGAGAGCAGGGCATTATAGTCCCAGCGGTGCAGGTAACAGTAGCCGATCAGCACCAGCACGGCCAGCGCCATGCCGCGCAGAGACTGCCAGTCCGTACTGCCGAGGTCGCCAAACGTCCAGAACACGAGCGACGAGAGCGCGACCTCGTCGGCAAAGTATTGCAGCAGCGTGGTCGCGCCGGTCAGCATGGAGCTGATGGCGACGCCTGCGAGCACGATGCCCTCCGAGGAGATCTGCTTGAATTGGCTCAGCCCCAGAATGACGGCCGCGACGAGCAGCGAGCCGAGAAATGAGCACAGCGGGATGGCCCAGCTGCCGGCCTGGCTCAGGCCGAGGCCGATGATGGCGACGGCCGCGCCGAATGTCGCGCCCTGCGACACGCCGAGCGTGGAGGCCGAGGCCAGCGGATTGCGCAGCACAGCCTGTAGGATGCACCCGGCCAGCCCCAGCCCCGCGCCGGCGACCATGGCAGTGCAGATGCGCGGCAGGCGGTTGTTGCGGATGACGAGGTTGATCTTCGCGTCCGACGCCCGGCCGAAGATGCCCCGGATGAGCTCGGCGGCCGGCGTGTTGTAAGACCCGGCGCGCAGCGACAGAAAGAACGCGAGCGCCAGAATGGCCGCCAGCAGGACCAGAAAGCGGATGCTTCTGGTGCGGTTGCGGCTGTAGTCGGAATCGTGCGGCTTATGCGCCGAGGGTGATGGCACGGAATGCATACCCGGCCTCCTTCAGATCGGGATAGGGGTTGGAGCCGAGCAGCTCCGTGAAGATCTCGCCGGCCTTGGCCTCGGGGTCGATGTCGGCAAACTGCTCCGGATACAGCACGCAGGCGGCGTAATAGGCATCGGCCAGCGCCGTCTCCAGATTGGAGGCCGAGGAGCGGAACGAGATCTGCGAATAGACCTTGCCGCTGCGCACGGCGGTGAGGCTGTTATAAAAAGCCGGGTTGGCCTGATAATCTTCGCGGATCAGGGGCATACCATTAAAGTCCAGGAAGATCACGTCCGGGTCCCAGGCGAGCACCTGCTCGGTGTCGATGTTGAACGCGCCGGTTTGCCCGGTCGTGTCGGCGAGGTTTTTGGCGTGGATGAGCGCAAACGGGCCGTAGCCTGCCTCCGTGCCCTCAAAGCCGTGCTGCCCCTTGAAGGACACGCCGCCGACATAGACGGACGGCTTCTGATCGTCTGCAATCTTGGCCGTGCGCGTGTCGAGGTCGGTCTGGATGCCCTTGAGGTACTTGGTCAGCTCCTGCGCGCGCGTTTCCAGCCCGTAGAGCTCGCCGAGCAGACGGATGGTCTCATAGGCCGCATCGTCGAGCGTGGTGTCGCTGCCGGGCACGACGACGACCGGGGTGCCGGTCTTGTCGGCCAATTCGTCCGCGTCGCACGAGGCATAGGCGCTCATGACGATGACCTGCGGCGCGACGTCGATGATCTGCTCCACATACGGTTCGCCGTTCGTGCCGGTGACGGGCAGGTCCTTGAATTTATCGAAGTTCACGTAGTTATACAGGCGGCTCATGCCAGCCTTGGTCTCGTAGTCCTCCACGCCGACTACGCGGTCAGACGCGCCGACATAGCAGCTGTAGCGCAGCGCGCCGACGCCGACGCACACGACGCGCTCCACCTTATCGGGTATGGTTACGGTGCGGTTTTTGCTGTCCGTGATCGTGCGGGTGCCAGCGGTGTCACCGGTGCTTGTTTTCCCGCCGCAGGCCGTGCAGGCCAGCAGCATCAGGACTGCCAGCAGCAGGCAGATGATGTTTCTTTTTTTCATGCGTTCCATCCTCATTTCCTGTTGTTTGCTCCGTTTCCGGAGCGCTGCCACCAGTATACCGGACGGGCAGCAGCCGCGTAAGCACCCTGGGGGGATGAAAAGTTGCACAGTTTTCTTCACAATTTTTCGCTGACGGATGTTCCGGATTCGACCGTTTATATACAAATATGATGAGAATTGTTCATAAACAAAGAGAAAATTACGCATCGCTGCGGTATTTTACAATTTTACACGCATTTTACATAAGCGCTCTTTTCGTTTTTACATCCCATGCTTATCCTGTGAAGCGTAGGGAACAAAAAACCAAAATCAAAATTGAAGTTCGAAAGGAGCACTTCATCTTGAAAAAGATCATTACCATTCTGTGTGCCGTCGTCATGGCGCTCTCGCTGTTTGCGGGCTGCGGCCAGAAGGCGGACGACAACGGCACGACCACCGGCGGCACAGTCTCGACCGACGGTTCCACCTCGATGGAAAAGGTCATCGGCGCGCTCGGCGAATCCTTCATGGAAGCCAACAAGGGTACGACCTTCACCTATAATCCGACCGGCTCCGGCTCCGGCATCCAGGCCGTCTCCGAAGGCCGCTGCGACATTGGCCTGTCGAGCCGCGCGCTCAAGGACGACGAGAAGGCCTCCGGCCTGAAGGAGACCATCGTTGCGCTCGACGGCATCGCCATCATCGTCAACCCCCAGAACCCCGTCAAGGATCTGACTCTGGAGCAGATCGCCAAGATCTACACCGGTGAGATCACCAACTGGAAGGATGTCGGCGGCGAGGATGCCGAGATCGTCCTCATCGGCCGCGAGGCCGGCAGCGGCACGCGTGACGGCTTCGAGTCCATCACCGAGACCAAGGACGCCTGCCAGTACCGTCAGGAGCTGACCTCCACAGGCGATGTCATCACCACCGTGTCCCAGAACCCGAACGCGATCGGCTATGCCTCCCTGGCTGCCATCAAGGACAGCGTCAAGGCCCTGACCGTCAACGGTGTGGCCCCGACGGAAGCAACCGTCAAAGACGGCACCTATCTCGTGCAGCGTCCGTTCGTCCTTGTGACGAAGGAAGGCGCTGCCCTGAGCGAGACCGCGCAGAAGTTCTTCGACTTCGCGACCTCTGCGGACGCCGCGTCCATCATCTCCGCGGCGGGCGCAGTCCCGGTGGCCTGAGCCACAGACAAGCGTACAGGCGGCTGGTGACCAGCCGCCTTTCGCATATACAGAGGTGCTGATATGAAAAAGAGATCTCAAGTTCTGGAGACGGTCGTGCATGGCGTGTTTTTGCTCCTTGGCCTCATCACCGTCGGGTGTGTGCTGCTCATCAGTGTGTACCTGATCGTCTCCGGCATTCCCGCCATCCGGCAGATCGGGCTCGTCCCGTTCCTGTTCGGCAAGACGTGGGCATCCACGGCGGCGGAGCCGTCGTACGGCATTCTGCCGTTCATTCTGACAAGTGTATATGGCACGGCCGGGGCCATCGTGCTCGGCGTGCCGCTGGGGTTTCTGACGGCCGTGTATCTGGCGAAGGTCGCTCCGCCGCGGCTCAAGACCGTGCTTGAATCGGCCGTGAGCCTGCTCGCCGGCATCCCGTCGGTCGTCTACGGCCTTGTGGGCATGCTCGTGCTCGTACCGGGCATCCGCAAGGTGTTCCACCTGGCGGACGGCGCGAGCCTGCTCGCCGCCATTATCGTGCTGGCGATCATGATCCTGCCGTCGATCATCAAGGTATCCGTCACCGCGCTCGAGGCCGTGCCGCCCGAGTATGAGGACGCGTCGCTCGCACTCGGCGCGACGCCGATCGAGACGTACTTCAAGGTCTCCGTTCCGGCGGCGAAGAGCGGCATTGCCGCCGCCGTCGTGCTCGGCGTCGGCCGCGCCATCGGCGAGGCCATGGCCGTCGTGATGGTGTCGGGCAACGTGCCGAACATGCCGACCCTGTTTCAGAGCGTGCGCTTTCTGACCACCGCCGTCGCCAGCGAAATGTCCTACTCCGGCGGCCTGCAGCGGCAGGCGCTGTTTTCCATCGCGCTGGTGCTGTTTTTGTTCATCATGCTCATCAACGCCACGCTCAATTTCTTCCTCAAGCGCAATAAGGAGGGGGACAAATGAAAAGAAAAGCCATTTCCGGCAGCCGCAGGGCCTATATCCTCACCATGCGCATCCTCATGGGCGCGGCGGCCGTGATCACGGCGGCGCTCGTGCTGTTTCTGATCGCCTATGTGCTCATCAAGGGCCTGCCGAACGTGTCGTGGACGCTGCTGTCCACCGCGCCGAGCTACCTGTCCGACCGCATCGGCATCCTGCCGGATATTCTCAACACGCTCTATATCGTCATCGCGACGCTGCTCATCGTCCTGCCGCTCGGCGTCGGCGCGGCCATCTACCTGACCGAGTACGCCACGAACCGCCGCCTCATCGGCGCCATCGAGTATGCGGCCGAGACGCTCTCGGGCATCCCGTCCATTATCTACGGCCTTGTGGGCATGCTGTTTTTCTGCCAGTTTCTGAACATGAAAACATCGCTGCTGGCCGGCGCGCTCACGCTCGTCATCATGAACCTGCCGACCATCATGCGCACCACGCAGGAGAGCTTAAAGACCGTGCCGCAGAGCTACCGTGAGGGCGCGTTCGGCCTCGGCGCGGGCAAGTGGCGCGTCATCCGCACCGTGGTGCTGCCCGGCTGTGTGGACGGCGTCATCACCGGCTGCATCCTGTCCGTCGGCCGCATTCTCGGCGAGTCGGCCGCGCTGCTGTTCACGGCGGGCTTTGCCCACGCGCTCAACGGCTTCTTTGAGGGGCTGAGCAGCGCGGGCGCTACGCTCACCGTCGCGCTTTACGTCTACGCCAAGGAGCAGGGTCAGTTCGATGTGGCCTTTGCCATCGCCGCCATTTTGATGATCCTTACACTGCTTATCAACGGCGCGGCCACGCTCGTTGAGAGATACTTCAGGAGGAAAAGAAGTCTATGAGTGACATTATGACAGTCCAGGGCCTGGATCTCTGGTATGGAGACCATCAGGCGCTGCACGATATCAGTATGAACATCCCCGAAAAGAGCATCACGGCGCTCATCGGGCCGTCCGGCTGCGGCAAATCCACGTTTCTCAAAACGCTCAACCGCATGAACGACCTCATCCCGGGCGTGAAGATCACGGGCGATGTGCGCTACCGCGATCAGGACATTTTCGCCCCCGGCACGGACGTCAACGAGCTGCGGCGCGAGATCGGCATGGTCTTTCAGAAGCCGAACCCGTTTCCGATGAGCATCTACGACAACATCGCCTACGGCCCGCGCACGCACGGTATCAAAAACCGTGCAAAGCTCGACGAGATCGTCGAAAAGTCCCTGCGCGGCGCGGCCATCTGGGACGAGGTGAAAGACCGCCTGCGCAAAAACGCGCTCGGTCTCTCCGGCGGCCAGCAGCAGCGTCTGTGCATCGCCCGCGCGCTCGCGGTCGAGCCGGAGGTGCTGCTCATGGACGAACCCACGAGCGCGCTCGACCCGATCTCCACGTCGAAGATCGAGGAGCTGGCCATGCAGCTCAAGGAGCAGTACACGATCGTCATCGTCACGCACAACATGCAGCAGGCGGTGCGTATCTCCGACCGCACGGCGTTTTTCCTGCTCGGCGAGCTCGTCGAGTGCGGCGACACGCAGCAGCTGTTCTCGCAGCCGCAGGATAAGCGCACGGAGGATTACATCACAGGGAGGTTTGGTTAATGAGAAGCCGGTTTGATGAACAGCTCGCGCTCCTGAACAAGGAGATGATCGAGATGGGCGCACTGTGCGAGGAGGTCATCGCGCTCGCGTCCAAGGCCCTTACGGAGGCGGATCCGGAGCTGGCAAAGCGGGTCGCGCCGCTCGATGCCGAGATCGACCAGAAAGAGCGCAACATCGAGTCGCTGTGCCTCAAGCTCCTGCTCCAGCAGCAGCCCGTCGCGCGCGACCTGCGCCAGATCTCGGCGGCGCTGAAGATGATCACGGACATGGAGCGCATCGGCGATCAGGCCGAGGACATTGCGGAGATCATCCAGTTTCTCGCCGGCCGTTCGGCGGAAAATGACGATCTGCTGCGCGAAATGGCCCTCTCGACCATCCATATGGTCACAGAAAGTGTTGACGCCTACGTCAAGCGTGATACAATGCTGGCAGAGACGGTCATTTCCGAGGACGATGTCGTGGACAACGCCTTCGACGAGGTCAAGCGCCGGCTGACCGACAAGATCGCCGCCCACCCCGACGACGGGGAGTACGCGCTCGACCTGCTCATGATCGCCAAATACTTCGAGCGCATCGGCGACCACGCGACGAATATCGCCGAGTGGGTGATCTTCTCGGTCACCGGGGTGCACAAGGAGGGGTAAGCCATGATCTGGTGTGTGGAGGACGACGCCAGCATCCGCGACATTGAGGTCTATACGCTCTCGTCCACGGGGTTTGACGCCCGCGGCTTTGCCGACGGTGTCTCGTTCTGGGCCGCGCTCCAGACGGAGAAGCCCGATCTCGTCGTGCTCGACGTGATGCTGCCCGGCGTGGACGGCATCGAGCTGCTGCAGCGCATGAAGGCGTCTGCGGAGCTGCGCACCATCCCGGTCGTTATGGCCACGGCCAAGGGCGCGGAGTACGACAAGATCCGCGGCCTCGACCTGGGCGCGGACTACTATCTCGTCAAGCCCTTCGGCGTGATGGAGCTTGTGTCCTGCGTCAAGGCGGTACTGCGCCGCTGCCAGCCGGAAAAGGCTGCGCATCTGCTGCGCAGCGGCGGGCTCGTCGTCGATCTGAGCGCACACACGGTCACGGTCGACGGCGCGCGCGTCGCGCTTACGTATAAAGAATTTGAACTTCTGCGCCTGTTTCTGTCCCATCCGGGCATGGCGTTCACGCGCGACCAGCTCTTTCAGGAGATCTGGGGCATGGACTACTGCGGCGAGACCCGCACGGTCGACATGCACATCCGGACGCTCCGGCAGAAGCTCGGCCCCTACGGACGGCGGATCGAAACGGTGCGCAATGTTGGCTACCGCATGGAGGCAACGACATGACCAAAAAGATTTTTCAATCGATCCTGCTCGTGGCCGGGTGCGTACTGCTGGCGAGCCTGCTGATCATCATGGGCTTTTTGTACGATTACTTTGGCGGCGTGGAGGAAAACCAGCTGCGCGACGAGCTGAGCCTCGCCGCGGCGGCCGTTGAGGACGGCGGCACGGACTATCTGTCCCGGCTGACGGCCGACCGCTGCCGTCTGACGTGGATCGCGGCTGACGGCAGCGTCCTGTACGATACCAGGACCGACGCCGAAAGCCTTGAGAACCATGCCTCGCGCGCCGAGGTCAGCCAGGCGCTGGCCACCGGTACCGGTGAGAGCACGCGCTATTCCTCGACGCTCATGGAAAAGACCATGTACTATGCCCAGCTTCTCGATGACGGCACGGTCCTGCGCATCTCCATCAGCCGCGCGACGGTCGGCATGATCGCCGTCGGCATGATCCAGCCGCTGCTGATCGTGCTCATCGTGGCGCTCATTTTCTCCGGACTGCTGGCCAGACGGCTGTCGCGGCGCATCGTCGACCCGCTCAACAGCCTCGACCTCGAGCATCCGCTCGATAATGACGCCTATGAGGAGCTCTCCCCGCTGCTCAAGCGCATCCACCGCCAGCACGTCGAGATCCAGACGCAGCTGCGCGAATTGCGCGAAAAGACCGATGAGTTCACGCAGATCACCGGCAGCATGCGCGAGGGCCTCGTTCTGCTCGACGAGCACGGCAGCATCCTGAGCATCAACGCTGCGGCGCAGGCGCTCTTCGGCGCGGACGCGCAGTGCGTGGGCCGTGACTTTCTCACCATCGAGCGCAGCCACGAGATCAGCGCCGCCATTCAGGCCGCCGTCACGGACGGCCACAGTGAGGTGCGCGCCGAGCGTGCGGGCCGCGTGTATCAGTTTGATATCAGCCGCATCGCGTCCGACGGGAAACCGATCGGCACGGTCATCCTTGCCTTTGACATCACGGAGCAGGAGTTTGCCGAGCGCAACCGCCGGGAGTTCACGGCGAACGTCTCGCACGAGCTCAAGACACCGCTGCAAGGCATCATCGGCAGCGCCGAGCTGATCGAAAACGGTATGGTCAAGCCCGACGATCTGCCGCGCTTCGTCGGCCACATTCACGCCGAGGCCGCGCGCCTCGTCACGCTCATCGACGACATCATCCGCCTGTCCCAGCTCGACGAGGGCGCCGCCATGCCGACGGAACCGGTCGACCTGCTCGCCGTGTCGCAGGAGGCGGCGGAGACGCTGCAGGACGCTGCGGCAGCGCGGCAGGTCACGGTCAGCGTGCAGGGCGATCCCGCCGTGATTCCCGGCGTGCACCGCCTGCTCTATGAGATCGTCTACAACCTCTGCGACAACGCCATCAAGTATAACCGTGACGGCGGCCGCGTGGATATCACCGTTGCGCACGACGCCGACGGCAGCAGCGTCACCGTCGTCGACACCGGCATCGGTATCGCGCCGGAGTATCAGGCGCGTGTGTTCGAGCGCTTCTACCGCGTGGACAAGAGCCACTCGAAGGCGTCCGGCGGCACGGGCCTCGGATTGTCGATCGTCAAGCACGCCGTGCAGTATCACCACGGCCGCATCGAGCTCGAGAGCACACCCGGCACGGGCACGACTATCCGTGCCGTGTTCCCGAACGCGTGACCCGGCAAGAAAAACAGAGCGGACTTCCGCGGTCGGAAGTCCGCTTTTTTCTGCCCCGCAGGGCTTGACACCCGGGCGGGGCAGTGCTATCATGCAGTTGGATTAAACATATCTAACCAGTTGGCTTTTCAAGGAGGTATCCCATGTATCAGATCACACTGAACATAGACGGCATGATGTGCGGCATGTGCGAGAGCCACATCAACGATGCGGTGCGCAATGCCTTTCCGGTCAAGAAGGTCACGTCCTCGCACAGTAAGGGCCAGACGGTCATCCTCTCCGAGACGGAGATCCCGGAGGCGGAGCTGAAGCCGGTCATTGCCAAGACGGGCTACGAGCTTACGAGCTACGCCTGCGCCCCGTATGAGAAAAAGGGCCTGTTCCACCGGCACTGAGCGTACCCTCATGAGATAAGCGGCACGCGGCGGTCAGATGACCGCCGCGTGCCGCTTTCATTATTTCGGCTCAAAGCCGTGCTCCATGCAGTACACGCGCAGGATGGCCGCCTGCGTTTTCGCGTCCGGGATGCGCCCGGCCAGCACATCGCGCGCCAGCTCGTCGAGCGGCACGGCCTGCAGGTTGAGAAATTCATCGTCGTCGAGCTGCTGCTCGCCGAAGGTCAGGCCGCGGGCGAGGTACATCCAGATGACCTCGTCCGAGTACGCGGCGGCGGGGTAGAACGGGCCGAGCGGGAGCAGCTCGCGCGCCGTGATGCCGGTCTCCTCGCGCAGTTCGCGGCGCGCGGCGGCCTCGGGCGCTTCGTCGCGGCTGTCGCGCTTGCCGGCAGGAATCTCCGTGATGACCTCGTTCACCGGGTAGCGGAACTGCCGCTCAACGATCACACGGCCGTCGTCGAGCAGCGGCACGATGCACACCGCGCCCACGTGGCGCGACAGCTCGCGCGGCGCGGTGCCGCCGTTGGGCAGGCGCACGGTGTCGCGGTAGAAGTCGAGGATACAGCCGCTGTAGATTTTCTCGGATGTGAGTTTCGTTTCGGTCAGGTTGTCCATGGTGCGTCTCCTTACAGGCCGAGGATCTGCAGCGTGCGCGTGTCGGGCTGCCCGCCGAAAAATTTCTCGAGCACGGCGGAAAACACCGGCTCATCCGGCGCGGCAGCCGCGAAGAGCGTCATGCTCGAGCGCAGCTTCAGATCGTCCGGAAAGCCGAACACGGCCGTGGGATCGTTCTCGTCGAGCGCCAGCAGGGCATTGCTGATCTCCAGCAGGTGCGCGCGCAGCGTCGGCTCGCGCAGATAGGCCCGCGCCTCGTCGAGCCCGGAGATGGCGTAGTACTGCGATGTGCTGCTCATGCCCAGCCCCGCGACCTGCGGGAAGATGTACCAGATCCAGTGGCTGCGCTTGCGGCCGTTCTGAATCTCGCGCAGGGCGGCGGCATAGTCCCGGCTCTGTGCGGTGAGAAAGCGGTTGAGATCATACATAGCGAAACCTCCTCAGAAGCGGAAATAGATGAACGGATTGAACGTCGCGCTCACGGAAAAGACGATGCACACGGCCAGCAGCGCCAGGCACACGACGTTGCGCACGATCTCGGCGCCGCAGCTCTCGCCAAGGTGCACGCGCCGGCAGACGGGTGTGGAGAATACGAGCGCGGGCAGCATCCACAGCAGCGGCGGGACGATGCTCACATCCGCTGCGAGCGACTGCGAGAGCGCCACGTGCGTGAAGCTGAACATCCGCGCGAGCGCGCAGCGCATCTGCACAAAGTCCGTGAGGTTGAACATCACCCAGCCGATGCACACGATGATCATGCACAGCAGCCAGCGCAGCGCCTTCGGCAGACGCTCGAGATACTTGCCCAGCCAGAGCTTTTCGATCAGCAGCAGCACACCGTAGTACAGGCCCCAGAGCAGGAAGTTCCAGTCCGCGCCGTGCCACAGGCCGGTCAGGCCCCAGACGACGAGAATGTTGCGCACCCACTTCCCCCGGGAAACGCGGTTGCCGCCGAGCGGGATATACACATAGTCGCGAAACCAGGTGGACAGCGAGATGTGCCATCGCCGCCAGAACTCCGTGACCGACAGGGAGATATACGGGTAGTTGAAGTTTTCGAGGAAGTGGAAGCCGAACATCCGGCCGAGGCCGATGGCCATGTCGCTGTAGCCGGAGAAGTCGAAATAGATCTGCAGCGTGTAGGCGATGGCGGCCAGCCAGTACATGAGCGAGCCGTAATTGGCGGGGTCGCCGCTGTAGACGATGGTGGCCACCTGCGCGACCTGATTGGCCAGCAGCAGCTTTTTGGCCAGACCCACGACAAAGCGCCGGAAGCCCTGCGCGAGATCGTCCATGGTCACTTGGCGCTCCCGGATCTCCTGCTCGACGGTCTCATAGCGCACGATGGGGCCGGCGATGAGCTGCGGGAAGAAGCTGACGTACATCAGCAGGTAGAAAAAGTTGCGCTGCAGGGCGATCTTGCCGCGGTAGAGGTCGATGACATACGACAGGATCTGAAACGTGTAAAAGCTGATGCCGATCGGCAGCGCGATGCCGGGGTCCGGCAGACCGAGAAACGAGAACGTCCGGCACAGGAAGTTGAGATATTTGAACACGACGAGGTTGCCGAGGATGACGACGATCGCCGCGATCAGCGCGGCCTTTTTCGCGCGCGGCCGCGCCTCAAAATGCACGATGGCAAAGCCGCTGCCGTAGGCCACGAGCGTCACGAGCACCATGAGCACGACCATTTTCGGCTCGCCCCAGGCGTAGAAGATCAGCGACGCGATGAGCAGCAGGGCGTTCTGCACGGGCTTCGAGCGGATGAGCACGCACAGCCCCGCCAGCGGCAGAAAGAGAAACAGGAATGTCTGACTGCTGAATACCATCGCTCAGTCCTCCACCATGAAGTCGTCCGACGTGAAAAACGTCGTGCTGCCGATCCAGAGCACCTTCGTGATCTCGTGCTCGCGCAGATACTCCGCCAGCCGAAACGGCTTTCCCATGTCCTGCTCATAGCTGCGCAGATCGACGCTGTAGACCCGGTCAAAGTGCGAAGCCATGAGTTTGAGGATGGCGTTGTCATACGATTCGCCGAGCATCAGCAGATTCCCGCGTCCGGTCGTGCCGGTGTCGAGGATGACCTCGCCGTTGTCCCAGCCGTAGACCCCACCGTAGCTGGCGTCCGTGAGCTGGCCGCTGAGCGCGGCGTCCTGCCGGCCGTAATCATCCGCCGGTTCTCCGGCAATTGTCACGGACATCTGCGGGAAGGCAAAGCGGTAGACATCCACCGGCTCAAAAAACTGCTCCTGCGCACCGATAGACAGCGCTTTTGAGCCGGAAAAGTGATCGGACACGCGCACCGTCTCCTGCGGCTCGAGCAGGTCGGTGCAGCCGAGCAGGGCGGCCGCCTCGCGGTAGCCGCGGTAGGAGCCGACGTTGTTCCAGTGGTGGTCGGTCTGGTAAAAATCGCGCTCAAACGTTGCCAGATCGTCTGCCGCGAACCTGCCCATCTGTTCTGCCGGCAGGTTCACCCGGCTGCTGAGGTATTCAAACGCGCCGTTGTTTTCCCCGGCCGGGAAGTTGTTGTTCGAGTCGCCCTCGACCATATAGAGATAAAACGTCACGTCCGGATGCGCGGCGATCAGTGCATTGAGGTTTTCACTGTGCCGCGTGAGCTCCGGTATCACCATGTCGGGACTGCGGTAGGCGTAGGCCAGATATTTCCCGCCGTAGACGAGAAACTGGTCGTACTGGACCGGCACGTTCGGATACCGGCGCGACAGGCGCATCATGGAGTCGTACCGGATCTTGTTCTGCGCGTCATTGAAGGCCTTTTTCATCGTCTGCGCCAGCGGGATCTGATCGCTGAGCGCGGTCTCCATGGCATCCTGAAACGAACCGTCGAGCCAGCTTTCCGCCGTCAGCGGAGCGACGGTGTTGGCCGGGCGGTTTTCGTAGTAGTTGACGTCCTTCGGGCACAGCAGCGTGCGCCCGAGCCCGGTCAGCAGCACGGCGGCAGCACAGCAGAGCATGACCGCGTTGCACAGGTTCCGGGTGCGTTTGCTTTTGTCGGCGTGTTTCACGTGCGGTTTCTCCTGAATTCGAAAATTTGCAAAAAACTTCTTTTGATTATGACCTCTGCGCCCCGGATTGTCAAGCGCCGCGGCGCTCAGATTTGGTTTTACAACCCGCGCGGTATGCGTTACAATAAGAAAATCGGAAAGGAGCGTTCCCCCATGAGTATGACATTGGAAACCATTCGGGCGGCGCATGCGCGCATCGCCCCATATATCGTACCCACGCCGCTGCTGCGCCTGCCGGCGCTCGACGACGCCCTCGGCTGCGAGGTGTATGTCAAGGCCGAGTGCATGCAGCGCACGGGCGCGTTCAAGCTGCGCGGCGCAATGAACAAGATCCTCGCCCTGACGGATGCCGAGCGTGCCCGCGGCTTTGTCGCGGCCTCGTCCGGCAACCACGGCCGCGCGGTGGCCTATGCCGCGCAGCGCTTCGGCACGCACGCCTGCATCGTCATGCCGCGCACGGCCCCGGCCGTCAAGCAGGCGGCCATCCGCGCGCTGGGCGCGGAGCTCGTGCTGTGCGAAGCGTCCGAGCGGTTCGACGTGGCGGCGCGGCTGTGCGCCGAGCGGGGCGCGACGATGGTGCCGCCGTTCAATGACGAGGCGGTCATGGCGGGGCAGGGCACCGTCGGGCTGGAGATCCTGGCCCAGTGCCCGGAGATCGACACGGTCGTCGTCCCGGTCAGCGGCGGCGGGCTCATCGGCGGCGTGTCCACGGCCGTCAAGGCGCTCGCGCCGCGCGTGCGCGTCTTCGGCGCGGAGCCGGCCGCGCTGCCGCGCTATACGGAGAGCCTGCGCGCCGGGCACCCGGTGCAGGTGGAGCAAAAGCGCTCGGTCGCGGACGCGCTCGTCGCGCAGATCCCAGGGGATGTGTGCTTCCCGTATGTGGCGGTGAACACCGACGGCTTTGCGGATGTGGCGGATGATGATATCCTCCGCGGCATGAAGCTGCTGCTCCTGGAGGGCAAGCTGCTGTGCGAGCCGTCGTCCGCCATCGGCATCGGTGCCGCGCTGGCCGGGCAGCTCCCGGTACGCAAGGGGGACAAGGTCTGCTTTGTCATCAGCGGCGGCAGCGTCGCGCTCGAGCAGCTGCACCAGCTTGAGAACGTCACGCTCTGACAGGCTGAAAATATCCGCCCCGGCGCCCCCTCCGTCAGAAGGGCACGCCGAGGCGGATGCTGTCTCGGGGACGTTATTTGCTGCTTGCGAGCGCCTGATCGATGAGCTCGTTGAGCTTCTTTGCCTGATCGGGTGCGGTGATCGCGCCGACGATCGGCTGGCCGACGATGTTGCCGTTCTTGTCGACGACGTACGTGGTCGGGGACGAGTACAGACCGGCGGTGAACTTACCGGCCTCGCTGTCGGAGGCGAACCAGAGGTTGGAGTAGGTCACGCCCTTTTTCGCCAGAATGTCCTTCGCCTCGGCGATGGCGGTCTTGTCGCCGTCGAGCGTGAAGGAGTTGATGCCGACGACGGCACCGCCCTTTGCGGCGAGGTCCTTGTTGAGCGCCTCGAGGTCGGCCAGCTCACCGACGCACGGATTGCAGGTGGTGAACCAGAAGTTCACGACCGTGACGCTGTTGCCAGAAAAGAGCTTGTTGCTGTCGACGTCATTGCCGTCGAGGTCCTTGCCCTGAAAGCTCGGGAATTTCATCAGGTCGCTGCCGGAGGCGGTCATGCCGGCCTCCTCCGCGCTCACGCTGTCACCTGTGCCGGGCGTCGTGCCGCAGCCGGGATACTTCTGCTCGAGGATGGTGAGCTTGCCCTCGATCTCCTTGATCTGCTCGGCACCGGCCTTGAGCGTCTTGAGCTCGTCAGCCGAGAAGCTGTCCTTCGCGCTCTCGATCGTGGCGAGCAGGAAGTCGCCGTAGTTCGTGCCGTCCTCAATCATGGTGCTGTTTTTGTCGGCAGACAGAAACACCTTGTTCCAGAGGTCGGAGTTTGCGGCGAGAATGTCGTTTTCCTTCTGCATGAGCTGCTGATAGAGCTTGGCCGCTTCGTCGGCGCTGCTCGGCTCGGTCGCGATCAGGGTCGCGATGTCGGCGCTGCCGTCCGCCTTGTCCTTGTCTTTGCCCGACGAGCACGCCGCAAGGCCGAGCATCAGCGCAATCGCGAGCAGGAGCGTCACGAGCCTGGTCATTTTTTTCATCTTCATCATGATTCCTCCGTTTGATTTTGATGGTTGCTTACTTCTTTGGGGGCTTCGCGGTTCGTTTTCCCGCTCAGGCCGAAGCCGTAGCGGAAGCGGATGGCCTCAGTGGGGCAGGCGCGGATGCACTTGCCGCAGCGGATGCACTCCGTGGCATTGGGGGACTTGGTGATGTCCACGTCCATCTGGCAGGTGCGCGCGCATTTGCCGCAGGAGACGCACTTGCCCGTGTCGACCTGAATGCCGAGCAGGGAGACCTTGTTCATCAGCGCGTAAAACGCACCGAGCGGGCAGATCCACTTGCAGAACGGGCGGAAAAACAGCACGCTCAAAACGACGACCGCGATCAGAATGATCAGCTTGCGCGTAAACAGCGCGCCCAGCGCCGCGCGGATGCTCTCGTTTGCGGCGGCAAGCGGGATCGCGCCCTCGAGTACGCCCTGCGGGCAGATATACTTGCAGAAAAACGGGTCGCCCATGCCCACGTCGTTGACGATGAGCGCCGGCAGCAGCACCACGGCCAGCAGCAGGATGACGTATTTCAAATAGGTCAGCGGCCTGAGCTTCTTCGTCGACAGCTTTTTGCCCGGGATCTTGTGCAGCAGCTCCTGCAGCCAGCCGAATGGGCACAAAAAGCTGCAGATGAACCGTCCGAGCAGCACGCCGAGCAGGATCAGAATGCCGGTGATATAATACGAGAAGCGGAATTTGGACGAGCCGACCACCGCCTGAAACGCTCCGATCGGGCACGCGCCCGATGCCGCCGGGCAGGAATAGCAGTTCAGGCCGGGCACGCAGACGGTTTTGCCCTTGCCCTGATAGATGCCGCCCTTGAAGAAGTTCGGCAGGTGGATGTTGGTCAGCAGCGTTGCTGCCGCCTGGATCCAACCGCGGAACCGGCTCAAAAGCAGGGAGACAGACTGTTTTTTCTTATCCAATGCCGACACACTCCAAGCACAGCCGAATCGCCTTGCTGAGCACGGCACCTGCCTCGCCGCGCAGCGCACCGAAGCACACCATGGCGATGCCCGCAGCGATCAGCAGAACCTGCACAACGGCTTTCTTCGCACGAAACACCCGGATCACTCCCTTCTGTTTGCCCCATGATACCATGGCGCAGATAAAATCTTCGTTAAGAACGGAAACTTAACAGAGATTTTATGCCTTTGTGTTATCATATAACAAAGTCGGACATTCGTAAACGCGCATGAGGAGAATGGTATGCATATTTTGGTTGTGGAAGATGAAAGGGCGCTCTGCGACACGATCGCGCGCAGCCTGCGGCGGCTTGCCTATAGCGTGGACTGCTGTTATGACGGGCAGAGCGCCGCAGAGATGCTCGCTGTCGAGCGCTTTGATCTGGTCGTGCTGGATCTGAACCTCCCCGGCGAGGACGGCATGACGGTGCTCCGGACGCTGCGCGAGCGCGACCGCGACACCAAGGTGCTGATCCTGTCGGCGCGCTGCGAGGTCGCCGATAAGGTGGCGGGGCTCGATGCGGGCGCGAACGACTATCTCACCAAGCCCTTTCATCTCGATGAGCTCGCGGCGCGCATCCGCAGCCTGACGCTGCGCCGCTTTACGCAGAGCGACGTGGTCCTGACCTGCGCCGAGCTGTCCTTTGACACCAAGGCGCGCAAGGCATCCGTGCGCGGCGAGGCGCTGTCACTCACGCGCAAGGAGACGGGCATCCTCGAATACCTGCTGCTGCATCAGGGGCGGCCGGTCAGTCAGGAGGAGCTGCTGGAGCACGTGTGGGACAGCGGAGCGGACGGCTTCGGCAACTCCATCCGCGTGCACATCTCCGCACTGCGGAAAAAGCTGCGTGCCGCCTTGGGCTATGATCCCATCCGCAACCGCATCGGCGAGGGCTATGTTATGGAGGAGCAGACATGAAGCGGCTGTCTCTGCAGTGGCGCATCACGCTGATGACGGCGGCGCTGATCGGCGTGACGTGTGTGCTCATGAACTGCCTGATCGGCTATTCCGGCAAGCGGTACATGGACGCGATCGGCAGCGGCATCTCGGCTTACAGCGAGATCGAGTCCGGTGCGCCCGACGCCTTCGACCCGCAGAGCAAACAGCCGGATGACGAGCTGACGATCATCATCAGCGGCGCGCAGGCGGCCTTCGGCGTCACGAACTGGTACATCACGGCGGCGGTCACGCTCACCGGCGGCGTGCTCGCGTATTTTGTCAGCGGCCGCGCGCCGCGTCCGCTGCGCAGCTTTGCAGCGCAGGTGGAAAGCATTCAGCCGGGCAATCTGGCGCAGTGCAAGGTCAGCGAGGACGTGCTGCCGGAGTTTCAGCGCTTCAGCCGCTCGTTCAACGGCATGATCGACCGCCTGGACGCGGGCTTCACGGCGCAGCGGCAGTTCACGGGCAACGCCGCGCACGAGCTGCGCACGCCGCTTGCGCTAATGCAGGCGCAGCTTGAGCTGTTTTCCGCCGAGCACACGGACGTCACGCCCGAAACGGCGGCATTTTTGAGCCTGCTGCAGGAGCAGACGGAGCGCATGGCGCAGATGACGAAGATCCTGCTGGAAATGAGTGAGCTGCGCACCGTGCCCTGTGACGACCGGGTCGAGCTCGCGCCCATGATCGAGGAGATCTTCACCGATCTCGCGCCGCTTGCAGAGAGCAAGTGCATCGCGCTGGAGGCCGACGGCGGCGCTGTGCTCACCGGCAGCGACCCGCTGCTGTACCGGCTGCTGTTCAACCTGACCGAAAACGCCATCCGCTACGGCCGGCCGGACGGGGCGGTGCGCATCGCGGTCAGCGAGGCGGACGGGAATGTACAGATCCGCGTCCGTGACCACGGTCCCGGCATCCCGGAGGCATACCGGGAGAGCGTTTTCCAGCCGTTTTTCCGCGTGGACAAGTCGCGCAGCCGGGCGCATGGCGGTGTCGGGCTCGGTCTGTCGCTCGTGTGGGAGATCGCCGCGCTGCACGGCGGCACGGTGCAGATCGAGCGCAGCGGCGCGGACGGAACGGTCATGCTCGTGACGCTGCCGCGCGATGGCAAAGAACCCTAAAATGCAGGCGGCAGCCGGATAGCTCCGGCTGCCGCCCGTTTTTGTTCGTGTCTTACCAGATACCGAGCACGTGCTGCATCAGCAGGCTCATGCCCGCGATGCCGACCCAGCAGCAAAAGCCCATGACGAGCGGCTTGCCGCCGGTTTTGACGAGCTTGACGATGTTCGTGTTCAGGCCGACGGCGCACATGGCCATCACGATCAGGAACTTGCTGAGCGTCTTGAGCGGGGTGAACACGCTTGCCGACACGCCGGCGCTCACGCAGATGGTCGTGACCACGGACGCGAGCAGGAAATAGAGGATGAACATCGGGAAGATCTTCTTGAAATCGACCTTCGTGCCGTCGGTCTTGGCGCGCTTTGTGCGCACGAAGGCGAGCACGAGTGTGATCGGGATGATGGCGAGCGTGCGCGTGAGCTTGACGGTCACGGCCTTGTCGAGCGTCTGGCTGCCGAGTCCGTAGAGCGAGTCCCACGTGGAGGCCGCGGCCGTGACGGATGACGTGTCATTGATGGCCGTGCCGGCGAAGATGCCGAACGCCTCGCCGTTCGTGGTCGAGAAGCCGAGCAGCGCGCCGAGCGCGGGGAAAAAGATGGCCGCGAGCATGTTGAAGAAGAAAATGACGGAGATCGCCTGCGCGACTTCCTCATCGTCCGCGTCGATGACGGACGCGGTCGCCGCGACGGCCGAGCCGCCGCAGATCGACGAGCCGACGCCCACGAGCGTCGAGATCTTGCCCGGAATGTGCAGCAGCTTGTGCAGCAGCCACGCCACGACGAGCGACGTCGTGATCGTCACGAGGATGATCGGCAGCGACTGCTTGCCGGTCTGCCAGATGACGGACAGGTTCATGCCGAAACCGAGCAGGATGACGGCGTACTGCAGCACCTTTTT
>X340_Western_Lowland_Gorilla__coassemble_96_pt1 | contig 24970 bp, 18 predicted proteins | sample X340_Western_Lowland_Gorilla__metabat2_low_PE_002 | metagenome-assembled genome bin X340_Western_Lowland_Gorilla | reverse complement strand
CTTGAGGGCTGAACCATGCATGAAATGAATCGAAAGGGGGCGCCGACGCCATGGAATTTCTGAGAGCCATCGGCCCCGTCTTCAACTTCCTGCTGCTGGCAGGCGCGCTGTTTTTCCTGACGCGCAAGCGCATCCGCAAGCTCTTCCAGGACCGGACCGAGCGCATTGCCGATGCGCTCGGCCGCGCGGCCGACGCGCAGGATCAGGCCCGCCACACCGCCGAGGACATTGCCGAGGCGCAGCAGGCGGCCGACGCGCAGGCGCAGTGCCAGCTCGCGGACGCGCAGCGTCAGGCGGCGGCCAACACCGCAGCCGCCGACGCCGAGACCGCCCGTCAGGCCGAGGCCGTGCGCCGCAGCGCGCAGCAGACCGAGGCACAGCTGCGCAGCGACATGGAAGACCGCGTAAGCGACGCGGCCATCGGCCGCATCACGGCGGCCGCCGCCGGTGTGCTGGCGCAGGACGCGTTCGCACCCGCGCGCGCAAACCTCATTGACAACTTTCTCGCCCACATCGGCGAGCACCTGACCACCCAGCCGAGCGACGCGCTCGCCCTCGCCGAGACCGGCACGCTGACCGTGACGGTCGAATCGGCCGAGCCGCTGAGCGCCGCCGCGCTCGACGCGCTGACCGATACCCTCACGCGCGCCTACGGCCACGTCACCGTCATGACGGCCGTGCGCCCGGAGCTGATCGGCGGCATCTGCCTGCGCATCGGCGACACGCACTATGACGGCACGCTGCGCCACGCGCTCGACCTGCTCGAGCAGGACGCGGCCAACAGCGTCCTGCACACCTCGGCCCAAACGCCCGACCTCGCTGACTGCATCCGCGCCAAGCTCGCGGACACGCACGTCGGCATCGACGTGTTCCAGTCCGGCGTCGTCACGAGCCTGTCGGACGGCATCTGCCGCGTGCGCGGCATGGCCGACGCCATGGCCGGTGAGCTGCTGGCCTTTGACGGCACGCTGCGCGGCATGGTCATGGACCTCGGCCGCGAGGACATCGGCGTCGTGCTGCTCGGGCCCTACGGCCACCTGCAGGAGGGCGACCGCGTGCGCCGCACGGGGCAGATCATGTCCGTGCCCGTGGGCGAAGAGATGACCGGCCGCGTCGTCGACGCGCTCGGCCGCCCGATCGACGGGCTCGGCCCCATCCGCACGACGGAGCGCCGCGCCATCGAGAGCCCCGCGCCCGGCGTCATCGCGCGCAAGGGCGTGAGCGTCCCGCTGCAGACCGGCATCAAGGCCATCGACGCGCTCGTGCCCATCGGCCGCGGCCAGCGCGAGCTCATCATCGGCGACCGGCAGACCGGCAAGACCGCCATCGCCATCGACGCCATCCTCAACCAGAAGGACACCGGCGTGCTGTGCATCTATGTCGCCATCGGCCAGAAGGAATCGACCGTCGCGGGCGTCGTGCGCAAGCTGCGCGACCGCGGCGCCATGGCCTACACCACCGTCGTGTGCGCGCACGCGTCCGAGACCGCGCCCATGCTCTACATCGCGCCCTACGCGGGCGCCGCCATCGGCGAGTACTTCATGTACCGCGGGCGCGACGTGCTCATCGTCTACGACGACCTGTCGAAGCAGGCCGTGGCCTACCGTGAGATTTCCCTGCTGCTGCAGCGTCCGCCCGGACGCGAGGCCTACCCCGGCGACGTGTTTTATCTGCACTCGCGCCTGCTCGAGCGCGCCGCGCGCCTGAGCGAGGCCGCCGGCGGCGGCAGCATGACCGCCCTGCCCATCATTGAGACGCAGGCGGGCGACATCTCGGCCTATATCCCGACGAATGTCATCTCCATCACCGACGGGCAGATCTTCCTCGAGACGGACCTGTTCCACGCCGGTGTGCGCCCGGCCATCAACGTGGGCCTGTCCGTGTCGCGTGTCGGCGGTGCGGCGCAGCTCGGCGCCATGAAGCAGGTCGCCGGCCGGCTGCGCATGGACCTGGCGCAGTACCGGGAGCTGGCGTCGTTCGCGCAGTTCGGCTCCGACCTCGACAAGGCCACGCGCGACACGCTCGCGCGCGGCAGCCGCATGACCGAGCTCTTAAAGCAGCCGCAGTACGCGCCCATGGACGCGGCCGATCAGGTCGCGGTGCTCTTCGCCGCCGGCGAGGGGTACACGGACACGATCGCCGTCGAGGACGTGCCGCGCTACGCCGACGCCCTGCTCGCGCGCATCCACCGGACGTATCCGGAGCTGCACGACCTCGTGCACAGCGGCAAAAAGCTGCCGCCCGAGGCGCTCGAGCGCCTGCGCGAGCTCGCAGCCGAGACCCTGAAGAATCTGTGAACCGTCATCCCCGCCGCCGGCAGAAAGGAGTTGACGCCCCTTGACGAACCTGCATAAGATCCGCGCGCGCATCCGCAGCGTGAACAGCACGCAGCAGATCACCCGCACGATGAAGATGATCGCGGTGTCGAAGCTGCGCAGGACGCAGACGAGCCTTGCGGGCGTGCGCCTGTTCGCGGACAAGAGTCAGGCCGTGCTCAACGCCCTGCTCGCCGGCGACGCGAGCTTTGAGCACCCGTATCTCACGCCCCGGCGGCACGTCGGCCACGTGTGCTACGTGGTCTTCTGGGGCAACCGCGGGCTGTGCGGGGCGTATAACCAGCTGCTGCTGCGCCACCTCGAGGGGCTCGTGCGCGCCGAGGCGCGCCCCTGCTCCGTGATCGTGTGCGGCCGCTGGGGGCGCGACGTGCTCGCGGGCACCGACCTGCCCGTGCGGCAGATCTTCTCCGACCTGAGCGACACGCCCACCATGGCCGAGGCGCTCGAGATCGCCGAGACGCTCAAAAACCTCTACCGCACCGGTGAGGCGGACGAGATCCACCTCGTCTACCAGCACTTTGACTCCGTGCTGCACCAGACGCCGGTGCACCGGCAGCTGCTGCCCGCCGCGCCGGAGGCCGACGCCCCCGCCGCGAACAACAACTATCTGTTCGTGCCGGACGCGCAGACCGTGCTCGACAACGTGCTCGAGCTGTATCTGAACAACACGGTCTACGCCGTGATGCTCGAGGCCCGCGTGGGCGAGCACGCCGCGCGCATGACCGCGATGACCGCCGCCACGGACTCGACGGCGGAGCTCATCGAGGACCTGAATCTGGAGTTCAACCGCGCGCGCCAGGCCGCGATCACGACGGAGATCTCCGAGATCGTCGGCGGCAGCGCCGCGCTGAAAAAATCGGACAAATCGGACTAACACCGCGGCGGCAGCGCCGCGTCCCACGAAGGGAGAACGTATGGAAAACGGTATCGTCAAAAGGGTCATCGGCCCGGTGGTGGACGTGCAGTTCCCGGCCGGAAAGCTGCCGGAGATCAACAACGCCATCGAGGTACACGCCGGTGCGCGCCGCATCGTCATGGAGGCGGTGCAGCAGCTCGGCGACAACGCGGTGCGCTGCATCTCGCTCTTTTCCACCGACGGGCTGCAGCGCGGCTGCGTCGCCGTGGACACCGGCGCGAGCGTGAAAATGCCCGTCGGCGAGGCGACGCTCGGCCGCATGTTCAACGTCATCGGCGAGCCGATCGACGGCAAAGGCCCCGTCCACGCCACGGAATATCTGCCCATCCACCGCGAGGCCCCGGCCTTCACGGACATCGCCCCCGCGACCGAGCTGCTCGAGACCGGCATCAAGGTCGTCGACCTGCTCGCGCCCTATGCCAAGGGCGGCAAGATCGGCCTGTTCGGCGGCGCGGGCGTCGGCAAGACCGTGCTCATCATGGAGCTGATCCGCAACATCGCCTACGAGCACGGCGGCTACTCCGTCTTTGCCGGCGTGGGCGAGCGCTCGCGCGAGGGCAACGACCTCTGGAACGAGATGAACGAATCCGGCGTCATCAGCAAGACGGCGCTCGTCTTCGGCCAGATGAACGAGCCGCCCGGCGCGCGTCTGCGCGTGCCGCTCTCGGGCCTGACGATCGCGGAAAACTTCCGCGACGAGTCCGGGCAGGACGTGCTGCTGTTCATCGACAACATCTTCCGCTTCACGCAGGCGGGCAGCGAGGTGTCGGCCCTGCTCGGGCGCATGCCCTCCGCCGTCGGCTATCAGCCCACGCTCGCCACCGAGATGGGCCAGCTGCAGGAGCGCATCACCTCCACGCGCAACGGCTCGGTCACGAGCGTGCAGGCGATCTACGTCCCCGCCGACGACCTGACCGACCCCGCCCCGGCCACGACGTTTGCCCACCTCGACGCCACGACCGTGCTCGACCGCAGCATCTCGGAGCTCGGCATCTATCCGGCCGTTGACCCGCTCGGCTCCACGTCGCGCATCCTCGAGCCGGACATTCTCGGCCGCCGGCACTATGACACCGCGCGCGCCGTGCAGCGCGTGCTGCAGAAGTATAAGGACCTGCAGGACATCATCGCCGTGCTCGGCATGGACGAGCTGAGCGTGGAGGACAAGGCCGCCGTCAACCGCGCGCGGCGCATCCAGCGCTTTCTGTCGCAGCCGTTCCACGTGGCGGAAAACTTCACGGGCATGGCCGGCAAGTACGTCCCGCTCGACGAGACCATCCGCGGCTTCGAGGCCATCCTCGGCGGCGAGTGCGACGACATTCCCGAGCAGGCATTCCTGTTCTGCGGCTCGATCGACGACGTGCTGCGCAAGCGCGACGCGATGCAGTGAGGTGCGCCATGGCGGACACACTGCATCTGGAGATCGTCACGGCCTGCGGTGTTTTTACCTTATGCAGTTTCGCGCGTTCACAATACCCCGATGCCGATGCTCAGCACCGCGCCGACGAGCACGATGCCGATGCCGACGAGACACAGCACCACGACGACGGCGGTGCTCATCTGCCGGCGCGAGGCGATGGCCCCGATGGTGAGGCCGAGCCCCATCAGCGCGGACACCGCGAGCACGAGCCACGCACCGCCCTTCATTTGCAGAGGGCGACGGCGGTCTTCGCCGCGACGCGGGCGTTATTGAGCACGAGCTGGATGTTGCTCTCGAGGCTGTCGCCGCCGGTCAGCTCCGCCACGCGGGCCAGCAGGAACGGCGTGGTCTCCTTGCCGTGGATGCCCTGCTCGTGGCTCTCGGCGAGCGCCTGGTCGATGGCCTTGTCGATGACGGCCTTGTCCATGGCGTACTGCTGCGGGATCGGGTTCGTGACGAGCATGCCGGTCTTGAGCCTCAGGTCGCGCTGCGCCTGGAAGACAGCGGCCAGGTCCTCCGGCGTGTCGACGCGCGCGTCGACGCCGAGACCGCTCTCGCGGGTGTAGAACGCGGGCAGCTCGTCCGTGCCGTAGCCGAGCACGGGCACGCCCTTCGTCTCCAGGTACTCCAGCGTCAGGCCGAGGTCGAGGATGGCCTTCGCGCCCGCGCACACGACCATGACCGGCGTCTGCGCCAGCTCTTCGAGGTCGGCAGAGATGTCCATGGTCGTCTCTGCACCACGGTGCACGCCGCCGATGCCGCCGGTGGCAAAGACCTGGATGCCCGCCATGTGGGCGATCATCATCGTCGTGGTGACGGTGGTGGCGCCGTCCGCGCCGCGCGCGCAGATGACCGGCAGGTCGCGGCGGGAGACCTTGGCGACCTTGCGCCCGGCCTTGCCGAGGTAGGTGATCTCCTCCTTGGACAGGCCGGCCTTCAGGCGGCCGCCGAGGATGGCGATGGTGGCGGGCACGGCGCCGTTGTCGCGCAGGGTCTGCTCGACGAGCAGAGCCGTCTCGACGTTTTTCGGATAGGGCATGCCGTGGGAGATGATCGTGCTCTCGAGCGCGACGACCGGGCGGCCGTCCGCGAGCGCCTGCTGCACCTCGGGTGCGATGTCCAGATATTTGTTCATGTTCATAGTCAAAAACCTCCTTGGTTGTATCGGTCAGATCGGTTCGCCTATATTGTAAAAGGTTTTCCGGAATTGTCAAGCACAATCCAGCAACACAAACACCGGCAAAAACGCACAAAAAGGAGACCGCCGCAGCGGTCTCCTTTATTGGGTATCAGTGATCGGTCACGCCGCCTTCAGATCCTGGGTCGGGATCTGCGTCGGCATGGAGGGCTGCTCCGGCGTGTCCGGAGTCATCTCGAGGATCTGCTCCATCGCAGACTCGTAGAAGCTGCAGAACACCTGCGCGAGCTGCGCACGGTCAAGGCTGCCGAGCGGGTCAAAGTGACCGTCATTGCCGACCATGATGCCGGCGAGGTAGCAGTAAGCGACCGCTTCCCGCGCCCACGAGGCCACGCTCGCGCCGTCGTCAAAGTCGGCAAGCGCGGACGCGATCCGCTCGGTGCCGATCATGGACTCGCCGCCGCTGAGCCAGCCGTAGAACATGACGGCCATCTCCTGACGGGTGATGGTGTCGTTCGGGCAGAAGGTGCCGTCGCCGCGGCCGGAGATGACGCCCGCATTGTAGGCCCAGATGACCGCATTGGTGTACCACTGGCCGGCCGCCACATCCGTCAGCGGGCAGGTCATGCCTTCCACGCTCGGCGCGCCTTCGGCTTCATAGAGCACCTGCGCGACCATGGCGCGGGTCGTCGTCACGCCGGGGGCGAACTTGTCGCCGCCGACGCCGGACATCAGGCCGGAAGCCTGCGCAAAGTCGACAGCAGCCTTGTACCAGCCGCTCTGCGCATCGGCGAACGTGTTGCCCACGATCTGCAGGCCACCCGCCGCCTCGACGACCGCCGGATAAGCCGCCAGGCGCTCCGCCTCGGTCTCGGCCGCATCCATCTTGGCGCAGGCCGCCGCATAGGCAGCGTAGCTCTCGGCCGTATAGGCGTCCTTGTCGAGGATCAGCGTCTGCAGCGCGGCATAGACCGGTGCGATGCCCTGATCGACCGTGATGCGGCCGGCTGGCTCGGCATAGGTCTCGCCGATGACGCCCTTGAGCTCCTTCGTGATGTATTCCATGACCACCTCGTCCAGCGGCAGGCCGGTGTCGAACTGGTCGGTCGCCGCCGCGAAGGCGTAGTAGGTGTCGCCGCCGCCGGCCACGAAGTTGTTCGTGACGACAGCGTAGGTGGCCGTCAGGTCAAACGCCTTGCCGTTGACGTCGTCAATGGTCACGCGCTGGATGCTCTTCGGGCCATAGTAGGTGGATTTGGGATAGGGATCCGGATTCGCGTCATACTTCTCATAGGTCTTGACCGTGAAGGTCAGGCCCGCCGCCTGCGGGAAGCCGCCGAGGGATTCCGGCGTGCAGTACGTGCTGGCCTCGAGCGCCTCGAGCAGCTCGGCGCCGGTCACATAGACCACGGCGAGCGTGTTGCCGAACGGCAGCACGGTGTTGATGTCCTTCTTGGTGACGTCGCCGGCCTTGACGGTCGCGCGGATGCCGCCGCCGTTCGTGATGGCGACCACATTCTCCGCCGGGACGGAGACCGTCGCCTGCGTGCGGATCTTCCAGAGCATGGCGTCCGTGATCAGGTCGCCGAGGTTGGTCTCGGAGTCACGGTTGCCGTTGGGGGCCTTCGCGCCGTTGAGCTCCACTTCGCTCACAGCAAACTTCTCGCCGTAGGCCTTGTCGATGGGGTCGATGATGGCCTTGGCGGCCGCGGCGACCTTTTCGTCGCGCGTTTTGTAGTCAACGACGGTGACGGACTTGCCGTCGGCGTTTTTCTCAGTGTGCCAGATGGCCTTGAGCTCGTTGCCGACGATCTTCTTCGTGGCGTTGTCAATGGTGATGACGCCGATGTTGGCAAAGGCCGTGCCCGTGGACTGGATGGCCTCGCCGTTCGGACCAGAGGTGATGACACTGTGGGAGTGGCCGTCGATGATGAAATCGATGCCCTTCACGTTCTTGGCCAGATCATAGGAGGTGTAGGGCTCGGAGCTGCCGTCGATGCCCAAGTGGGACAGGCAGACGATGATGTCGGCGCCCTGCTCCTTGAGCGCGGCGACCTGCTCGGCCGCGCAGGCATAGAGCTCTTCGCCGTCCTTGCCGGCGAGGAACTGCAGACCTTCAATGAGCTTGGGGTTGGCCTTGGTCTGGGCCTCCGGCGTCTCGAGACCGAAGAAGCCGATCTTCACGCCGCCCTTTTCGATGATGGTGTTGGCGTCAAAGATGGTCTTGCCGTCGGCGCCGAGCACATCGGCGCACAGGACCTTGAACTTGGCGGCCTTCATGTTCTCCGCCAGCTGGGCATAGCCGTAGTCGAACTCGTGGTTGCCGATGGTGGCCACATCGTAGCCGGTGGCGTTCATCATGGTCACCGCGTCGGCGCCCTTGTTGACGCTGACGTAGACGGTGCCCTGGCTGTAATCGCCGGCGTCGGCCAGAATGACCTCGGCGCCCTGGGCCTCATAGTCGGCCTTCAGGGATGCCATGGCTGCGTACAGGTCGATCGCACCGTGCACGTCGTTCGAGTGCAGGATGACGGTCTTGCCGTCCAGCGGCTTTGCCTCGTCCACTGCAAACGCCGTGCACGACAGGCTCAGGACCAGGCACAGCACCAGCAGCAGCGAAAGCAGTTTCTTCGTGTGCTTCATGTGTTATCCTCCGTTTTTAGAATTTGGGACATCGCTGCCTTGATTATAGCATCCCATGAAAAAAATTGGGATGGGCTTTGTGCAAAAAGTGCGTCAAATCCCGCGCGCAATTTGAACAAAATTATCCAACGTTTTTGTCTCATTTGTCAAATAACCGGGACGCGTTCCGTTTTCGCCATTTGCCGTTTGCAATCCCCTGCGCGGTATGGTAAACTGTTGTGTCCAAGTTTTTTTGAAAGGAGCCGAACGATGAGCTACGCAGACGAGGTCTTTATCTGCAACTGCCGCGACATTCTGACACACGGCGTCTGGGATACCGATCAGGCCGTGCGCCCCCGCTGGGAGGACGACGGCGCTCCCGCGCACACGGTCAAAAAGTTCGGCATCGTCAACCGCTACGACCTGTCCAGGGAGTTCCCGCTGCTGACGCTGCGGCGCACCTACTGGAAAACCGCCGTGGACGAGCTGCTGTGGATCTGGCAGCAGAAGTCGAACAACATCCACGACCTGCGCGGCCACATCTGGGACCAGTGGGCCGATGAGACCGGCTCGATCGGCAAGGCCTACGGCTATCAGCTCGGCGTCAAGCACCAGTATCCCGAGGGCGAATTCGACCAGGTGGACCGCGTGCTCTACGACCTGAAGCACAACCCCGCCTCCCGCCGCATCCTGACGAATATTTATACGTTCGAGGATCTGCACGAGATGGCGCTCTATCCGTGCGCGTACTCGATGACGTTCAACGTCTCGGGCAGCACGCTCAACGCCATCCTCAACCAGCGCAGCCAGGACATGCTCGCGGCGAACAACTGGAACGTCGTGCAGTACGCCGTGCTCGTGCACATGTTCGCGCAGGTGTCCGGCCTGCAGGCGGGCGAGCTGGTGCACGTCATTGCCGACGCGCACATCTATGACCGCCACGTGCCGGTCATCGAGCAGCTGATCCAAAACGAGCCGAAACCGGCGCCGCAGTTTTTCATCGACCCGGACGTGCACGATTTTTACGCCTTCACGCGCGACAGCTTCCGCGTCGAGGGCTACGAATACAGCGAGTTCACGGGGAAGATCCCCATCGCGGTGTAAGGAGGCGGGCAGATGGATGCGATCGTCGCCGTCTATGCCGACTGGGGCATCGGAGCAGAGGGCACGCAGCCGCTCGTGATCCCGGCCGACCGCCGCCGCTTCCGGGCGCTGACAATGGGCGCGGCCGTGATCGTCGGCCGGCGCACGCTGGACGATTTTCCCGGCGGCAGGCCGCTGCCCGGGCGCGAGAATCTCGTGCTCACGCGGCAGAACATCACGATTGAGGGCGCGCAGGTGGTGCACGCCCCGGCCGAGGCCGTCGCCGCCGCCGCGCGGTATGACCGCTGCTTCGTCATCGGCGGGGACAGCGTGTTCCGGCAGATGTTTCCCCACCTGACGCGCGTGTACGTCACGAAAATCGACGCCGCGCCCCACTCGGACGTGTTATTCCCGGATCTGGACGCCAACCCCGCGTGGCGCTGCGTATCCGCCGAGCCGCGCGCGGAGCATGACGGCGTGGGCTATCAGTTTTGCGTGTACGAGAAAACAAAAGCATAAAAAAACCGCCGCTTTCCCATGCAGGAAAGCGGCGGTTTTCCCTATCCTCACCCGGCGAGCACCGCGAGCGAGAGCGCGTTGACAAACATGTGGAAAAACACCGGCGGCCAGATCGAGCGCGTCTGCTCATAGCAGAACGTGAGCGCAGCCGACACCGGCACATACGCCAGCGCCGAGAGCAGCAGCTTCGGCTCCTGATATACGAGCACATACTGCCAGACGTGGTAGAGTGAAAAGAGCGTGATGGACGCGGCATAGGCCCAAAAGCGGCTCTTCGGCCGGATGGTGCCGAAGACCACGCCGCGAAACAGGCACTCCTCCACGAGCGGCGCCATGAGCACCGCGACGGCGATCATGCGCTTGTAGTCCACTTTGGCGAGGCCGGTCACGGCGTCGTTGTTCGGCACGGGCAGCTCGCCGATGAGACTCGTGCCGAGCTGCAGCACGAGCGAGAGCAGCACGTCGATGCCGTAGGCGGCAAACATCATGCCGATGCAGCGCAGGATGCTGCCGACCATCGTGTCAAAGCTGCGGCGCAGAAACCGCCACATGGCGATGAGCGTGAACACAAGGCCGCAGAGGTAATACACCACGTTGCACATGATGTCCGACGGCAGCTTGCCGAGCACCGCCATGAGCAGTGCGCCGATCGTCAGCGGCAGCACGACCGCATGGATGGGGAAATACACCCAGCCTGCGATGCGCGCGCCGCGCGGCATGGGGTCTGTCCACCCCGTGTTGGGATGTTGCACGTCAGCCCCTCGCTTTCTGCTGCAGCTCAAAGAGCAGGCGCATGGCCTCGAGCGGCGTGATGGTGTTGAGGTCGATGCCGCGCAGCTCCTCTGCGATGGCGTCTCCGGCCGCGTCGCCGAGCGTCATCTGCGCAACATCCTGCGCCGTGTGTGCGGGGGCGGCGGGCTCCGTCGCGCCGGACTCCAGCTCGCGCAGGTAGGTCTTGGCCTTCGTGATGATCGCGTCGGGCACGCCCGCGAGCTTGGCGACCTCGATGCCGTAGCTGTCGTCGGCCGCACCGGCGACGATCTTGCGCAGGAACAGCAGCGTGCCGCCCTGCTTCTTGGCCGTGATGTTGTAGTTGCGCACGCCGGGCAGTGTCTGCTCGAGCGCGGTCAGCTCGTGGTAGTGCGTGGCGAACATGGTCTTGGCGCCGAGGCGGCGCGGGTCTGCGCAGTATTCAAGCACCGCGCGGGCGATGGCCATGCCGTCGTAGGTGGACGTGCCGCGGCCGATCTCATCGAGGATGAGCAGGCTCTGCGCCGTGGCGTGGCGGAGGATGTTGGCCATCTCGCTCATCTCGACCATGAACGTGCTCTGCCCGGCGGCCAGATCGTCGGACGCGCCGATGCGCGTGAACACGCGGTCGACCACGCCGATGACGGCGCTCTTCGCCGGGACGAATGAGCCCATCTGCGCCATGAGCACGATGAGCGCGGTCTGGCGCATGTACGTAGATTTACCGGCCATGTTCGGCCCGGTCACGATGGCGACGCGGTCGTCCGCGTCGTTGAGGAACGTGTCGTTCGGGACAAAGAGGCTGTCCTTCTGCGCCTGCTCCACGACGGGGTGGCGCCCCTCGCGGATGTCGAGTGTGCGCGAGAGGTCGACCTCGGGGCAGACGTAGTGGTTTTTCACCGCCGTCTCCGCCAGCGAGCACAGCGCGTCGAGCCGGGCCACAGCGTCCGCCGCCGCCTGCACGCGCGCGACCTCGCCCGCGACGAGCTGGCGCACCTCGTTGAAGAGCGTATACTCCAGCTCCGCGATGCGCTCGCGCGCCGTCAGGAGCGTGTTCTCGAGGTCCTTGAGTTCGCGCGTGAAATAGCGCTCGCTCGAGACCAGCGTCTGCTTGCGGATATAGTCCTCCGGCAGCTCGGTGACGCCCGCGCTGTTGGGAATGTCGATGTAATAGCCGAAGACCTTGTTGTAGCCGACCTTGAGCTTTTTGGCGCCGGTTCGCTCGCGCTCGCGCTGCTCGAGCTCGGCGACGGTCTGCGCGCCGTGGTCGCGCACGTTGCGCAGGCGGTCGACCTCCTCGCTGTAGCCCGGTCGGAGGATGCCGCCCTCGCGCACGGAAAACGGCGGCTCGTCACAGATGGCGCGGTCGATGCGCGCACAGAGGTCGGCGAGCGTGTCCATCTGCGCAATGTCGCGCAGGGCCGCACTGTGCACGTCTCGGAGCAGCGCCGTCAGATTCGGCAGCTGCGCGCAGCACAGGGCCAGCGCGTGCAGGTCGCGCCCGTTGGCAGAGCCGTACACCGCGCGGGAGACAAGGCGCTGCATGTCGCCGATCTCGCGCAGGCAGCGGATGAGCTCGCCCCGCAGGACGTTATCACCTACCAGCTCCTCCACCGCGCCGAGGCGGCGGCGGATCTGCACGGGGCTGAGCAGCGGACGCTCCACCCATGCGCGCAGCAGGCGGCCGCCCATGGGCGTTTTCGTCTTGTCGAGCACCCAGAGGAGGCTGCCGCGCTTTTCGCCGGAGCGGAGGTTTTCCGTCAGCTCCAGATTGCGGCGCGTGGTGTAGTCGAGCTCCATGTAGTGGTCGTCGCCCAGCAGCTCCAGCCGCCGGATGTGGCCGAGGTCGCACTTTTGCGTCTCGTGCAGGTAGGCCAGCAGCGCCCCGGCCGCGCACACGGCCGCCGGCGCCTCGCCGAGGCCGAGCTCGTCCGTGCTCTGCACGCCGAACTGCTCGCACACGCGCGCAGCCGCCGCCATGTATTCAAACCGGTCGCCGCCCGCCTCTACCAGGCTGCCGAGGCGCTTGGTGAGGAAGGTGCGGATCTCGTCATGTTCCGCCGCCGCGTCGGCGCACACGGCCTCGCGCGGGGCGAAGCGGCCGAGCTCGTTGAGGATGTGGCTCACGGCGTCGGCCGGGTAGTTCGCGGCGCAGAATTCCCCCGTCGAGAGGTCGCAGAACGCCGTGCCGCCGGACTGCCCGCTGAGATACACTGCGCAGAGGTAGTTGGATTTGTTCTCCTCGAGCATGGACGAGGCCGTGACCGTGCCGGGCGTGATGATGCGGATGACGTCCCGGTCGACCAGCCCCTTGGCCAGCGCGGGATCCTCCATCTGCTCGCAGATGGCCACCTTGTAGCCCTTGGCGATCAGGCGGCCGATGTACGCCTCGGCCGAGTGGTACGGCACGCCGCACATGGGCGTGCGCTCGGCCGGGTCCTCGACATTGCGGTCGCGCGTCGTGAGCGTGAGGTCGAGCTCGCGCGCGGCCAGGCGCGCGTCATCGTCGAACATCTCATAGAAATCGCCCAGCCGGAAAAACAGCAGGCAGTCGGGGTTGCGCTGCTTGATCTCATAATATTGCCGCTTCATCGGCGTCAGTTCCGCCATGCGTCATACCTCCTCGCCATAGAGCGCCCAGGTGTTGCTGCCGGTGATCTTCACGTCCACGAACTGCCCGACGAGCGACGCGTCCCCGCGCATGTGCACGAGGCGGCCGCCCTTCGTGCGCGCCGTGAGCGGATGGTCGCCCCGGCCGTCGGCCCCGTCGACGAGCACGCGCTGCACGCTGCCCTCATAGGCGCGGTGCTTCTCCTCCGAGATGCGGTTGGCCGCCGCGACGAGCGCGTCAAAGCGCACCTGCTTCTGCGCGCGGGTGTAGGGGTCGGGCATCTTTGCCGCCGGAGTGCCGATGCGCGGCGAATAGATGAAGGTGAACATCGCGTCATAGCGCACGGTCTCGATGAGCGAGAGCGTGTCGTCAAATTCTTCGTCCGTCTCGCCGGGGAAGCCCACGATGATATCCGTCGTGAGCACAAGGTCGGGCATGTACTGCCGCGCGAGCGCCACCTGCGCCAGATATTTCTCGCGCGTGTAGCCGCGGTTCATCGCATGCAGGACGCGGTCGTTGCCGCTCTGCACGGGCAGGTGCATCTGGTGCGCGCACTTTTCGCACTCGGCCATGGCGCGGAAGAGCTTTTCCGTCGCGTCCTTCGGGTGGCTGCTCATGAAGCGGATGACAAAGTCGCCCGGGATGGCGTTGATGCGCCGGATGAGGTCGGCAAAGTCCACGTCCTCGTCGAGGTCGCGGCCGTAGGAGTCAACGTTCTGCCCCAGGAGCGTGATGTCCTTATACCCCGCCGCAACGAGCTCGCGCGCCTCACGCTCGATCTCGTCCGGGCGGCGAGAGCGCTCGCGCCCGCGCACATACGGCACGATGCAGTAGGTGCAGAAGTTGTTGCACCCGTACATGATCGACAGCCACGCCTTGACGCTGCCGTCGCGCTGCTGGGGGATGCCCTCGGCCACGCTGCCGTCCGCGGGCGCGATGGCAAACACGCGCCGGTGCTCGGTGCAGACGGTGCGCAGCAGCTCCGGAAAGCGCCACAACTCGTGCGGGCCAAAAACGAGGTCGACGATGCGGTAGGACTTTTTCAGCTTCTCGGCCACGTGCTCCTGCTGCGCCATGCAGCCGCAGACCGCGATGATCTGATCGGGGTTGCGCGCCTTGGTATGCGTCAGCGCGCCGACGTTGCCGAACACGCGCGTCTCGGCGTGCTCGCGCACGGCGCAGGTGTTCATGACGACGACGTCGGCCGCGAATTCGTCCTGTGTGAAGTCAAAGCCCATGGCGCGCAGATAGCCGCGCAGCTTTTCGCTGTCGGCCTCGTTCTGCTGGCAGCCGTAGGTGTCGACCATGGCCAGCGGCTGGCGGCCGCCGGCGGTGAAGTGCGCGCGCAGCTGCGCGCAGATATCCATCTGGTGCTGGATGTCCGATTCGGAGATCTCCGTTCTCTGATAGCTCATGCAATGCTCCTGCCTGTCCGGCCCGGCCGGATAAAATTTGAAGTGTGATAGAATATTGTAGCATTTCGCGGTGGAATTTTCAATGACAATCCTTTATAATATACGCGCGGGGCGCACGCGCCCCATGGACTGTACTTAAAGGAGGGCAAACGATGCCCGATATTCAAATTCTCTCTCCGCATCTGGCGGATCTGATCGCCGCGGGCGAGGTCGTGGAGCGGCCCGCCTCGGTGGTCAAGGAGCTGGTGGAAAACGCGTTTGACGCCGGGGCCCGCACCGTGACGGTGGAGCTGCGCGGCGGCGGCGCGACGTATCTGCGCGTGACGGATGACGGCTGCGGCATGGCGCCCGAGGACGCGGGCATCGCGTTTTTGCGCCACGCGACGAGCAAGCTGCACGACGAGCAGGGGCTCGAGGCCATCGGCACGATGGGCTTTCGCGGCGAGGCGCTGGCAGCGATCAGCGCCGTGTCGCACATCACGCTCACGACGCGGCAGCGCGGCGCGGCCGCCGGCACGCACATGACGCTCGACGCGGGCGACATTCAGGACATGTACGAGACCGGCTGCCCCGAGGGCACGACGATGATCGTGCGCGACCTCTTTTTCAACACGCCCGCCCGGCGCAAATTCCTGAAGTCCGACCGCGCGGAGGGCGCGGCCTGTGCCGCCGCCGCGCTGCGGTGCGCGCTCGGCCGGCCGGACGTGTCCGTGCGCTGCATCCGCGACGGGGAGGAGGTTTTCTTCTCCCCCGGCGACAACAAGCTCGACAGCTGCGTCTACAGTCTGCTCGGGCGCGACCTCGCCATGAGCCTGCTGCCCTGCGCGGGTGAGGCCGACGGCGTGCGCGTGCACGGCTTCATCTCCTCGCCCGCCGCCGGGCGCGGCAGCCGCGCGCAGCAGTATTTCTTCTGCAACGGCCGGTGGATCCGCTCCGCCGCGCTGCAGGCCGCGCTCGAGCAGGCCTACCGCAACACGCTGCTTGTGGGGCGCTTCCCCGCGTGCGTGCTGTATATCGAGCTCAGCTGCGCGGCCGTGGACGTGAACGTCCACCCGGCCAAGACCGAGGTGAAGTTCACGCACGAGCGCGCGGTGTTCGACGCCGTGTATTACGGCGCGCGCGCCGCGCTCGAGGCGGAAAGGGAGCTTGTGACCACGCTGCCGAAGGCAGTCAAACCGGAGCCCGCGCCGAAAGCGGACCCGTTCGTGCCGTCGGCATCGAAAGCGGCCCCGGCACAGCACCCGTCTGCACCCGCGCCCGCAGCGCCGGCATTCGCGCCCGCGCGCACCTATGCTCCCGCCGCCCCGGCGGAGGAGGCGGTCGCGTTCCGCTCGCCGACGGCGTCGGCCTTCGCCGCGCCGCGCGTGGCCCCGCCGCCGGTGTTTGCGTCACCCGCGCACTCCGTACCGGGCACGCCGGCCGCTCCGGTCGCGCCGCCCGTACAGACCGCCATCGAGCCGGAGCCGGTCATCCCCTCCCCGCTCGAGCGCGTCGCGCCCCCGGCCGAGCCGCCCGCCCGCCTGATCGGCGAGGCGATGCACACCTACATCCTCGTCGAAAAGGGCGAGACGCTCATCCTCATCGACAAGCATGCGGCACACGAGCGCATCAACTTTGACCGCCTGCGGCAGAGCCCCGCCGACATCCCGTCGCAGACGCTGCTCGAGCCGCTGCCCTTCACGCCGGACGCGAGCGATGCCGACGTGCTGCAGCAGTACGGCAACGTGCTCGCGGAGCTCGGCTTCACGCTCGAGCCGTTCGGCCGCAGCGATTACATTCTCCGCGGCGTGCCCGCGCAGCTTGACGCGGCGGACGCCCTGCCCGCGCTCGAGGAGATCTGCGCGCAGCTGCGCCACGGCGCGCAGATGGACGCGCAGTCCGTGCGCGACGAGGTGCTCAAGACCGTGGCGTGCAAGGCAGCCATCAAGGCCGGCTGGCAGACCGAGCCCGAGGAGCTGCTGCGTCTGGCGGATGCAGTGTGCGCCGGTGAGGTGAAATACTGCCCGCACGGCCGCCCCGTCGCCGTGACGCTCACGCGCCGGGAGCTGGACAAGCTCTTCAAGCGCATTGTTTAAAAAGACTACAGGGAGCGCCGGAACGCGCTCCCTGTCAGACTGTACAACTTTGTTTACTTGTGGTAGTACAAAATGCCCATGCAGCCGGGGCCGCAGTGGTTGGACACCGTGCTGCCGGCCTGCGTGTGGTACACTTCCTCAAACGGCTGGCACGCGCGCACGACGCGCTCGAGCTCCCGCCATGTGGCCTCGTCGATGCCGGAATCCGTGATGAAGATGCGGTGGCAGTCGATATCGTCGCGCCCCTTGAGCCGATCCTCGATGTACTGCACATAGCACTTTTCGATCTTGCCGCGGTACTTGCGGCCGATACCCATCTTGCCGTCCTTGACCTCAATGCACGGCTTGATGTGCAGGAGGTTCGCGCTCAGCGCCGCGAGCGACGAGCAGCGCCCGCCGCGCACAAGATAATCGAGCGTGTCGAGCACGAAGCTGACATCGAGCTTCTCGCGCTTTTTCTCCAGCGCAGCCGCGATGTCGGCCGCGTCCATGCCCTGCGCAGCCATCTCCGCCGCGTCGAGCGCCAGATGGCCGATGCCGGTCGAGAGATTGCGCGCATCCACGGGGTAGACGTTCGTAAACTCCTTGGCCGCGATGCAGGCATTCTGGTAGCAGCCGGACATGTCGCTCGAGATCGTAAAGTGGATCACGGCGTCATATTCCTCCCGGCACGCGGCGAAATACGCCAGATAGTCCGACACGTTCACCGCTGCGGTCTTGCAGAGCTTGCCCGTGGCCTTCGCGTAGGCATAAAGCTCCTCCGGGCGCACGTCGATGCCGTCGCGCAGGGTCTCCTCGCCGCGCACAATGTACAGCGGCGTGATGCCGATATGGTAGCGCTCGATCAGCTCCGGCGAGAGATCACACGTGCTGTCGGCAGAAATTTTGATCTTCATGGGGTCACCTTCTTGAAATCTATGAATACGATCACATTCTAACACATTTCTAATACTTTTCAACATAATCTTTCTGAATTCTCCCCCACGGAAAGGAGACTGTCACAATGCAGCCAAAACTGGTCGTCATTACCGGCCCGACCGCCTCGGGCAAGACCGCGCTCGGCGTGGCGCTCGCGCAGCGGCTCGGCGGCGAGGTCGTCTCGGCCGACTCGATGCAGATCTACCGCGGCATGGACATCGGCACGGCCAAGCCCACGCCGGAAGAGATGCAGGGCGTACCGCACCACATGATCGACATCGCAGGCCCCACGGAAAACTACTCCGTCTCGCGCTACGCTAAGGAGGCGGCCGCCTGCGTGGATGATATCCTCGCGCGCGCAAAACTGCCGATCGTCGTCGGCGGCACGGGGCTGTATATCGACTCGCTCATCGCCGGGCGCACGTTTGCCGACGGCACGGCCGACACCGCGCTGCGGCAGGAGCTGAGCGAGCGCTATGACGAGATCGGCGGCGAGGGCCTGCTCGGCGAGCTGCGCAAGGTGAATCCCGAGCGGGCGGCCAGGCTCCACCCCGCGGACAAAAAGCGCATCGTGCGCGCCATGGAGGTCTATATCCTCACGGGCAAGACCATCACGCAGCACGATGCCGAGACCCGCGCCATACCGCCGCGGTACGACGCGGCGAAGATCGCGCTCGATTTCGCCGACCGGCAGGCCCTCTACGACCGCATCGACCGGCGCGTGGAGCTCATGGTGCGCCAGGGCCTGTTCGACGAGGTGCGCGCGCTGCTGGCCGCCGGTGTCCCGGCCGACTGCACGGCCATGCAGGCCATCGGCTACAAGGAGGCCGTCGCCGCCGTGCGGGGCGAAGCCACGCCGCAGGAGGCCGTCGCCGCCATCCAGCTCGCCTCCCGGCGCTATGCCAAGCGCCAGCTCACATGGCTGCGGCGGGACCGGGACCTGTTCTGGCTCCGGCACGAAAAAACGCCGGACATGGACCGGGCGTGCCGCCTTTCGACGCAATTCTTATCCTGCCGCGGTATAGAATAGGGGCCTGTACGGATCCGGTGGAAACTGCCATTTCGACCGGATTTGTATAAATTCACTATTTCACGGAGCGGCAGATTGTGTTATGATAAATAAATGCACCCCGCTCCGGCCAAAGGAGCGGCGATCATGCAAAAGACACAGAACCTTCAGGACGCATTCCTCAATTACATCCGGCGGGAAAAGATCCCCGTGACCCTGTTTCTCATGAACGGGTTCCAGCTGCGCGGCGTTGTGCGCAGCTTTGACAGCTTCGTCGTGCTCATCGACGCCGACGGCCGGCAGCAGATGATCTACAAGCACGCGATTTCGACGGTCGCCCCGGCGCGGCCGGTCTCGCTCGAGCTGCAGGGCTGATCTCCCGCCGCCCCCCGCCGAAAGGAGGGTCGGATTTGAAGAAAACGAATACCTTCACGAACATCGCCATGTTCGTGCTCTTCGCGGCCATGCTCGTGTATCTGGGCGTGTATCTGCTGCGCTCAACGCAGCAGTCCTACGCCACCGCCCCGGCGGTGCTCGTGACCGTCAGCGAGAGCGGACAGGCCAGCGGCATCGTCGTGCGCGAGGAGCAGGTCATCGCCTCGGATAAGGAGTTTCTGTCCCTGTCCGTGGACGACGGCAAGGAGGTCGCGCGCGGCGGCGAGATCGCCATCGGTGTGGACTCCAAGGCCGCGCTCGACAGCGCCAGCCGCGCCCGCGAGCTGAAAAAGGAGATCGCCTACGTCTCGAGCCTGCTCTCGCGCGCGGGCAGCGCCTCCGGCGCGTCGGACCGCGACAGCGACGTGCGCAGCGCCATCCTGCAGCTCAACGCCGCCGTCTCCGCCGGCAGCACCTCGGAGCTGGACGACATCTGTCTGGATCTCAGCTCCCTGCTCTTCGGCTCCGCGACCGGCACCGTCTCGCAGGGCGACCTCGACGCGCTCAATGCCGAGCTGCACCAGCTGGAAAACGCCGGTGCCGGCCGCGGCAGCATCACGGCCCCGGCCGCGGGCCTGTTCACGTCCACGACCGACGGGTACGAATCGCTCACACCGGACATGCTCGAAAACCTCACGCCCGACGGCGTGGACGCGCTCGAGCGCACCACCCCCGCGACGCCCGCCAACGCCATCGGCAAGCTCGTCACGGCGAAAAAGTGGTACTTCGCCTCCGTCATGAACAAGGCCGACGCCGACCGCCTGAACCTGGGCGGCAGCGCCGCGCTCGACTTTCCGCAGCATTATAACGGCACCGTCTCGGCGACCGTGCTGAGCAAGAGCGAGCCGGACGGCAGCGGCAAGGTCGCCGTCGTGTTCGCGTGCAACGCAGCGCTGGCCGACACGCTGGCCATGCGCAAGACGACGGCCGACGTGGTCTACAGCGAGCACACCGGCCTGCGCGTCCCGCTCAAGGCCGTGCACATGGACGATGACGGGCAGTCGTACGTCTACGTCGTCACGGCGGCGCAGCTGGAGAAAAAACCGATCGAGATCATCTATCAGACCGACGACTACTGTCTCGTCGCCCAGAGCACGGAGAGCAACGCCCTGCGCGCCGGCAACGAGATCGTCGTCACCGGCAAGGGCCTGTCCAACGGGCAGGTCGTGAAATAAGGAGGCACCACCCACTATGAGCACCATTGCCGAAAACGTTGCCGCCATCCGCGCGCGCATCGACGCCGCCGCCCGCACTACGGGCCGCACGGGTGCCGACATCACGCTCGTGGCAGCAACGAAGATGAACGACGCCGCGCGCGTGCGCGAGGCCGTCGCCGCCGGGATCGACGCCTGCGGCGAAAACCGCGTGCAGGAGATGACCGAAAAGCTCGCTCAGGGCGCCTACACCGGCGCGCCGCTGCACTTCATCGGCCACCTGCAGACGAACAAGGTCCGGCAGGTCGTGGGCAAGGCCGATCTCATCCAGTCGGTGGACTCGCCGGAGCTGCTGGCCATGATCGAAAAGCGCGCGGCCATGCAGGGCATCGTGCAGGACATCCTGCTGGAAGTGAACATCGGCGGCGAAGCCGCCAAGAGCGGCGTGGCCCCCGCCGCCCTGCCGCAATTGCTGGAAACGGCCGCCGGCTGCGCGCATATTCGCGTGCGCGGCCTGATGGCGATCCCGCCCGTGGCAGAAACTTCCGACGGAAATCATGCATATTTTACGAAAATGCATGAGCTTTTTGTTGACATCGGCAGAAAAAAATACGATAATGTTTCTATGGACTTTCTGTCCATGGGTATGAGCGGAGACTTTGAAGACGCCATTTCCGCCGGTGCGAACATGGTGCGCGTCGGCTCGTCGATCTTTGGCGCGCGGGATTATTCCCGGCACTGAGCGCCGTTTCGGCCCACTCCGCAGAGATCAGTGCAGCGGCACAGCAGCCGCCGGCACGTAAAAGGGGGGTCCCGAATGGGATTTTTGGATGAACTGAAAAAAATGACCCGTCCGTACGATGACGACGACGAGTTTTTTGATGATGAGGATGAAGCCATCCCGGTCGCGGAAGAACCCGCGCCGGCGCGTCCGGCTCAGGCCCGCCCGGCACAGGCGCGTCCGGCCGCGCCCCGCCGCCCGGCGTCCGCGCCGAAAAAGAGCACCTTCGTCCGCGACGATCCGGTGACGGAGCCGGAGCGCCCCGCACCGAGCTATACGTCGCGGGGCGACAGCCGCGTGACCGACAAGGTCGTCAATCTCAGTGACGGAAAACAGCTTCAGGTCGTGCTCGTCACGCCGACGCAGTTTGAGGCCGCCAGAGAGATCGCCGACCATCTGCTCCGCTACCACGCCGTGCTCATCAATCTGGAAAAGGCCGATCCGGCCGTCGCCCGCCGGCTGATCGACTTCCTTTCCGGCGTCGCCTACGCGCAGGAAGGTAATATCCGCCCCGCCGCAAGTAAGACGTTTATCATCACGCCGCGCAATGTTGACCTCATGGGCGACCAGCCCGACGACATGGAGTCGGGCGAGTTCCACCTGTAAATCCGGGCATACTGTCTCTGACAGTGTCCATCGTGTAGTACACCTATAGAAAGAATGGAGGACTATCCAACATGACTCCTCAGGATATTCGGGAAAAAACGTTTGAAAAAGCGATGTTCGGCGGATACGACATGGCCGCCGTGCAGAACTATCAGGAAGAAGTGGCCACCGAGCTTGCCAACGCGCAGAAGGAGATCGCCGTGCTCAAGGGCAAGATGAAGGTGCTGGTCGATAAGATAGAAGAGTACCGCGCCAGCGAAGACGCCATGCGTCTGGCCATACTGTCGGCCCAGAAGGTCGGCAAACAGATAGAGGACGATGCCAAAGCCAGCGCTGACAAGATACTCAGCGAGGCCAAGAGCACGTCCGACCGAATACTTGGCGGCCTGCAGCACGAAACCGCCAACGAGGAAGCCAAACTCCTCACCGCCAAAACGTCCTGCGCAAAATTTCTGGAAGATGTGCGTAATCTGTGCATGAGTCAGCTCGAGTACCTGGATAAGATCGCCGGGTCAAAAGCCGCGGCCGCGCAGCCTGCAGCCCAGCCTGCAAGTGTGAGCGCAGCCCCTGCCGAGCCGGTGTCCGCGCCGGTGGAGCAGCCCGCGCAGCCGGAAGCTCCGGCCGCCGCGCAGCCTGCGGAAGCCGCCGCCGTTGCCGCCGCCCCCGTGGAGGCGCAGCCGGTGGAGACCGACGACACCGCAGCCGACAGTGCAGCAGACGACGCCACGCAGCTTTATCACTTCCTGCATAACAGCTGAGTGAACACGCAATCAACCAGGGCGGGACGGCCGGTGCCGTACCGCCCTGCGCAATTTTTGATGAAAAAACTCTGAGAGGAGAAAGATAGAACCATGTCCAAGAACGATTTCAACGCCACGATCAATCTGCCGAAAACAGACTTCCCTATGCGCGCCGGCCTTGCCAAGCGGGAGCCCGCGATGCTCCAGCGCTGGTACGACATGGACCTGTACCACGAAATGCTCAAAAAGAACGACGGCAAGCCGCGCTTCAGCCTGCACGACGGCCCTCCGTTCTCCAACGGCGACATCCACATGGGCCACGCGCTCAACAAGGCGCTCAAGGACTTCATCGTCCGCTCCTACGCCATGCGCGGCTACTACACGCCCTACATCCCCGGCTGGGACAACCACGGCATGCCCATCGAGAGCGCCATCATCAAGGAGCAGAAGCTCAATCACAAGGCCATGAGCATCGCCGACTTCCGCAGCGCGTGCCATGACTATGCGCAGAAATATATCGACCGCCAGATGGCCGGCTTCAAGCGCATGGGCGTCATGGGCGACTGGGAGCACCCCTACAAGACCATGAACAAGGGCTTTGAGTCCGACGAGGTGCGCGTGTTCGGCAAGATGTATCAAAACGGCCACATCTATAAGGGCCTCAAGCCCGTGTACTGGTGCCCTCACGATGAGACCGCCCTCGCCGAGGCGGAGATCGAGTATCAGGACGATCCGTGCACGACCGTGTACGTGAAGTTCCCGATGCACGACGACCTCGGCAAGCTGCCGAACGTTGACCACAGCAAGCTCTTCTTCGTCATCTGGACGACGACGATCTGGACCCTGCCCGGCAACCTTGCCATCGCACTCAACCCGCGCGAACTGTACAACCTCGTGCAGGCCCCGAACGGCGAGGTCTACATCATGGCCGACGCCCTGACCGAGAAGGTCATGCACATCGGCGGCTTTGACAGCTATGAAGTGCTCGAGCAGCACCCGGGCGACTTCTTTGAGAACATGCTCGCCGACCATCCGTTCCTGCCCAAGACCTCTCGCCTGGTGCTGGCGGACTACGTCACGATGGATTCCGGCACCGGCTGCGTACACACCGCGCCCGGCTTCGGCGCCGACGACTACCTGACCTGCAAGCGCTACGGCATGGACATGGTCGTACCCGTGGACGATCAGGGCCGCCACACCGACTACGCCGGCAAGTACGCCGGCATGTCCACGGAGGAATCGAACCCCGTCATTCTCGCGGACATGAAGGAAGCCGGTTCCCTGTTCGCGTCCGAGGACATCGTGCACAGCTATCCGCACTGCTGGCGCTGCAAACAGCCGATCATCTTCCGCGCCACGCCGCAGTGGTTCTGCTCCGTCGATTCGTTCAAGGAAGAGGCCGTCGCCGCGTGCGAGGACGTGCGCTGGCTCCCGAGCTGGGGCAAAGAGCGCATGGGCGCCATGATCCGCGAGCGCGCCGACTGGTGCATCTCCCGCCAGCGCCGCTGGGGCCTGCCGATCCCGGTGTTCTACTGTGACGACTGCCACAAGCCCGTGTGCAACGAAGAGAGCATCGACGCGGTGGCCAAGCTCTTTGAAAAGGAAGGCAGCAACGCCTGGTTCAACCGTCCGGCTGCCGACATCCTGCCCGAAGGCTTCACCTGCCCGCACTGCGGCGGCAAGCACTTCACCCAGGAGACCGACACGCTCGACGGCTGGTTCGACTCCGGCTCCACCCACGTCGCCGCCATGCAGCGCGACCAGGGCTTCTGGCCGGCGGATATGTATATCGAGGGCGGCGACCAGTACCGCGGCTGGTTCCAGTCGTCCCTGCTCGTGGCCGTCGGCGCGCTCGGCAAGGGCGCCCCGTACCGCGAGTGCCTGACCCACGGCTGGACCGTGGACGGCGAGGGCAAGGCCATGCACAAGTCCCTCGGCAACGGCATGGATCCGACCGAGATCATCAACGAGTTCGGCGCCGACATGCTGCGCCTGTGGGCAGGCAGCGCCGACTACCACGCCGACATGCGCTGCTCCAAGGAGATCTTCAAGCAGCTGACGCAAAACTACCTCAAGTTCCGCAACACGGCACGCTACTGCCTCGGCAACCTCGACGGGTTCGACGCCGAGCACCTCGTCGCGCCGGAGGACATGCTCCCGCTCGACCGCTGGGCCATCACGAAGCTCAACGATCTTATCCGCCGCGTGGCCAAGGCGTATGATAACTACGAATTCCATGTGGTCTCGCACGCGATCAACGACTTCTGCGTCGTGGAGCTCTCGAGCTTCTATCTCGACATCATCAAGGACCGCCTCTACTGTGAGGAGCGCAACGGTCTCAAGCGCCGCAGCGCGCAGACGGCCCTGTTCCTCATCCTCGACAGCATGACGAAGATGTTCGCGCCGATCCTCGCCTTTACCTGCGACGAGATCTGGCTGGCCATG